>Ga0308159_1000151_pt1 | contig 237886 bp, 191 predicted proteins | sample PhyCR1_FD_201040 | JGI IMG/M metagenome (GOLD analysis project Ga0308159, IMG submission 201040) | Phyllosphere microbial communities from UC Gill Tract Community Farm, Albany, California, United States - DLSLC.R1 | ecosystem: Host-associated > Plants > Phyllosphere > Unclassified | place...
ATCCTGTGGGGCGTGCTGTTCGTCGACGAAGCGATCCATTGGTACACGGTCGCCGGCGCCGGCATCGTGGTCGTGGGCACCGCACTGGTGACGGGCTTCCGCCCGAATTTCGGCGCGCTGCGCAAGGTCCGCGCCTGATGGCCAGCTTCACCTTCACGTTCGAACTGGCGCCCGGCTATCGCCTGCACGACGTGCTCGCCTTCCATCGCCGCGATACCGAGGCGGTGGCCGAGCAGGTTGAAGGGAATCGCCTGCGCAAGGGCGTGATGCTCGGTGGCGTGCCGGTGCTGCTGGACGTATCGTTTGAAGGCCTCGTTGATCCATCGGCCAGCGCCAGCGCGCCTGGCCAAGCGGTCTGCACGGTACACGCCGACGGCAAGCTGTCCGCCGCCGCGCGCCGCCGCCTGGACGTGCAAGCGCATGACGCCGCACTCAACATCCTCGGCCTGCGCATCGACCCGGCGCCGTTTTGCGCGTTTGCCGCCGACGATCCGCTGCTGGGTGCGCTGGTGCGTGCGCAACCGGGCCTGTTGATCGTGCAGTCGGCCACCGTGTTCGAGGCGCTGACCTGGGCCGTGATCGGCCAGCAGATCAACCTGTCGTTTGCCATCGCACTGCGTCGCACCCTGATCGAACTGGCCGGGCGTCGGCACAGCAGCGGCTTGTGGTGTTATCCGGGACCCGCCGACGTGGCCGCGCTTGAACTCGACACCCTGCTGGCCCGCAAATTTTCGCGCGCCAAAGCGGAAACCTTGCTGCGGCTGGCGCAACTGGTGCACAGCGGCGCGCTCGATCTCGAGCTTTCGCCCACCAACAGCATCGAACAGATTTCGGCGGCGCTGCTGGCGATCAAAGGTATCGGCCCGTGGACCGTCAACTACGGCCTGCTGCGCGGCTACGGCCATGCCGACTGCTCGCTGCACGGCGACGTCGCCATCCGCGCCGCCCTGCAGGCGCTGCTCGGCGAAGACGCCAAGCCCGCCATGGCGCGCACCGAACAACTGCTGGCGCGTTATGCCCCGCACCGGACCATGGCGGCGGCGCACCTGTGGGCCAGCTTGCATCCGCGCGCTAGCGACTAGCAAATTGTTTATGTCTGACGTAAAGTCACCGAACCGCACGGCACCTGCTGGAACTCATGAGGAAAGTCGTATGAACCTTGACGAACTCGATGTCCTGAAAGCGAAGCTCGATTCTTTGCGGCCATTACCTGTGGCGGCATTGCGCAATCTGCATGAAGCGCTGGTCCTGCACTGGACCTACAATTCCAATGCCATCGAGGGCAATACACTGACGCTGATGGAAACCAAGGTGGTTCTCGAGGGCATTACTGTCGGGGGCAAGCTCCTGCGCGAACACTTCGAGGCCATCAACCATCGCGACGCCATCCTGTACGTGGAGGACATCGTGCGGAAGGCCGAACCATTGAGCGAATGGCAGATACGCAATCTGCATCGCCTGGTGCTCAAGCACATTGATGACGAAAACGCGGGGACCTATCGAAAGCTGAACGTCACCATTGCCGGTGCGCGTCACGTGCCGCCGGATATGCTGCTGGTGCCTGGGCAGATGTCGGCACTCATGCACTGGTACGACACCGAGGCAGCGACCGTGCATCCGATCGTCCATGCCGCCAGGCTGCATGTCGAGTTCGTCAAAATTCACCCGTTCGTCGATGGCAATGGCCGCACGGCGCGGTTGTTGCTCAACCTGGAGCTGCTCAAAGCCGGCTATCCGGCCATTGTGCTGCCGGTGACGCGTCGTTTGGCGTACTACGAAACACTGGACACCGCCCACGCAGAGGGCGACCTGACGCCGTTTATCGAACTGGTAAAAGAATGTGTGAGGGAAGGATTTGCGCCGTACTGGCACGTACTTGGTGTGAACCCGGAACGCATGCAGAACGAATGAAAAAGCCGCTGATCTCGTTCGAAATCAGCGGCTTTAGTATTTGGTTGCGGGGACAGGATTTGAACCTGTGACCTTCGGGTTATGAGCCCGACGAGCTGCCAGACTGCTCCACCCCGCGTCTGTATGGCTGTATTATAGGGCAGTTCAGGGGATTAGGCAATATTAATCCCGAAATGATCGCCGATAGACCGAATAAATCCGCAGAGCCCCTTTCAACGGGCATGTCCGCGCGCCGCAATCGGTGTAAAGTAGGCAAATGAACAAACCATCCCGACCAGTCAGCATCTGCCTATGAAATATTGTTCCGAATGCGCCGCCGCCGTCACCCTGACGATCCCCGCTGGCGATAACCGCCCCCGTTTTGTCTGCACCAACTGCGGCACGATCCACTATCAGAATCCGAAAATGGTGCTGGGCTCGATCCCGGTCTGGGAGCGCGACGGAGAACTCAAGGTGCTGTTGTGCAAGCGCGCGATCGAACCGCGCCATGGCTACTGGACCCTGCCTGCCGGTTTCATGGAAAACGGCGAAACCACGGCCCAGGCGGCGATCCGCGAAACCGAGGAGGAAGCCGGCGCCCACATCGAACTCGGCAAGCTGTTTTCGATGTTGAACGTGGTGCGCGTGCAGCAGGTGCACATGTTTTACCTGGCCACCCTGCTCGACCTCGATTTTGCGCCCGGCATCGAAAGCCTGGACGTGCAATTGTTCAGCGAGGCGGAGATTCCGTGGGACGACCTGGCCTTCCCTACCATCCGCGCCACGCTCGAACTGTTCTTTGCCGACCGCGCCCGCATGCGCGAAGCGGGTTCCCGGGACGACTACGGTTTCCATGAACACGATATCCACCGGGCCATGCGTTCGGACGATGCAACGTGATCCCCTGGCTCGACACTGACACGCCCTTCCCCGATGTCTCGACCGCGCTCACCCGCGAGGCGCCGGGGCTGCTGGCCGCCGGCGCCGACCTGTCGCCGCAGCGGCTGTTGACGGCTTACCGGCACGGCATCTTCCCGTGGTTTTCCGAAGGCCAGCCCATCCTGTGGTGGAGCACCGATCCGCGCATGGTCTTGATGACCGACCAGTTCCGCGTCAGCGACAGCCTGCGCAAGACCTTGCGCAAAGTGGAGCGTGAACGCACCAACCCGGACGGCGGACGGTGGCAGGTGCGCTTCGATAGTGCATTCGAGGAAGTCATGCGCGCGTGCGCCGCACCGCGCCGCGACGGCCCCGGCACCTGGATTTCGGAAGACATCATTGCCGGCTACACGGGCTTGCACCGGCTGGGCTACGCACACAGCGCCGAGGTATGGCTCGATGGCGAACTGGTCGGGGGCGCGTACGGCGTTTCCATCGGGCGCATGTTTTACGGCGAGTCGATGTTTGCCCGCGTGACGGACGGTTCCAAGATCGCCCTGGCTTACCTGGTGCGGTTCTTGCAAGACCATGGCGTCCAGATGATTGATTGCCAGCAGGAAACTAACCACCTGGCCTCGCTGGGCGCCGCACCGATTCCGCGCGAGCGCTTCTTAATACACTTGCGCAACAATATTGGCTTACCTCAAATCAAGGACTGGGAACCGATTGCGCCGCTGGCCCAGCGCAGTTAAGCTGGAGCAAAATCCTGCGACACGGTTCCTTGATTAACGCTATTATTGGTCAAAAGAACAACCGCCCGGTCATACACCAAGTATGGGGCACCGAACTAGGACCGGCATGACGCACCTGAACGAACTGCCTTTTGCGACGCTGCAGTTTTACACTACCGCGCCCTACCCGTGCTCGTATCTCGACGGGCGGCAGGCACGCTCGCAAGTGGCCACCCCGTCGCACCTGATCAATGCCGATGTGTATTCGGAACTGGTCAAGAACGGCTTCCGGCGCAGCGGCATCTTTACTTACCGCCCGTATTGCGACGGTTGCCAGGCCTGTATCCCGGTGCGGGTGGTGGTCGATCAATTCCTGTCCAGCCGAGGCCAGCGCCGTGCCTGGGCACGCCATGGTGACCTGATTCCGGGCGTGGCCACGCTGTCCTTCTCCGACGAACATTACGATTTGTACCTGCGCTACCAGAGCAAACGCCATGCCGGCGGCGGCATGGACCAGGACAGCCGCGACCAGTATGCCCAGTTCCTGCTGCAAAGCCGGGTCAACACGCGGCTGGTGGAGTTCCGCGAACCGGGCGGCGTGCTGCGCATGGTCAGCATCATCGACGTGCTGTCCGACGGCCTGTCGTCGGTGTACACGTTTTTCGATCCCGACGTGGAAGGCGCGTCGTACGGCACGTTCAACATCCTTTGGCAAATCTCGCAGGCGCGCGAATTGAAGCTGCCTTACGTGTATCTTGGCTATTGGATCAAGGAAAGCCAGAAGATGTCCTATAAAACCAACTTCAAACCGCTGGAAGCGCGCATCAAAGGCGTGTGGAGTGTACTGGGCGACTGATAAAATACGGGCGAACAACATCCAGAGCGCTCTCATGTCCCAAAACTTCCTGTACTCCCTGGCCCGTCCGCTGCTGTTCTCCATGGACGCCGAGCAAGCCCACCACACCACCCTGCCCGCGCTCAAGCGCGCTGCCGCCCTCGGTCTGACCAAGCTGGTCAAGCAACCGGCGGCCGACCCGCGCACGGTGATGGGCATCACGTTCAAGAACCCGGTGGGCCTGGCGGCCGGCCTTGACAAGGATGGCGCCTATATCGACGCGCTGGCCGACCTCGGTTTCGGTTCGATCGAAGTGGGCACCGTCACGCCGCGTGCGCAGGCCGGCAATCCCAAGCCGCGCATGTTCCGCCTGCCAGAGGCGCACGGCATCATCAACCGCATGGGGTTTAATAACGGCGGCGTCGATGCCTTCGTGGCCAATGTGCAGTCGTCGCGCTTTTACCAGGACAAGGCCGGCGTACTGGGCCTTAATATCGGCAAGAACGCCGATACGCCGATCGAACGCGCCACCGACGACTACCTGCACTGCCTGGAAAAAGTTTATCCGTACGCCAGCTATGTCACCGTCAACATCTCGTCGCCCAACACCAAGAACCTGCGCCAACTGCAAGGTGGCTCCGAGCTCGACGGCCTGCTGGGCACCTTGAAAGACGCCCAGTTGCGCCTGGCCGACCAGCACAAGCGTTACGTGCCGCTGGCCCTGAAAATCGCGCCGGACATGGACGGCGACCAGGTCAAGAACATTGCCGACGCGCTGGTACGCCACCGGATCGACGGCGTAATCGCTACCAACACCACCCTGAGCCGCGACGCGGTGACCGGCATGCGCCACGGCGCCGAAGCCGGCGGCCTGTCGGGCGCGCCAGTATTCGCGCTGTCGAACACCGTCATCAAGCTGCTCAAGGCGGAACTGGGCGACGCGCTGCCGATCATCGGCGTGGGCGGCATCATGCGCGGCGCCGATGCCAGGGTCAAAATGGACTGCGGCGCGCAACTGGTACAACTGTACAGCGGCTTGATTTACGCTGGCCCGGCCCTCGTGCGCGACTGCGCCGACGCCGTGCGTGGCAAATAAGGGAAACCACATGGAAAAAACAGCACTGGGCGCGAGCGGCCTCAACGTCTCGAAAATCTGCCTCGGCACCATGACCTTCGGCGAGCAGAATACCGAAGCCGAGGCGCACAGCCAGCTCGACTACGCCTTCGAGCGCGGCATCAATTTCATCGACACCGCCGAGATGTACCCGGTGATGCCGCGCGCCGAGACGCAAGGCTCCACCGAGCGCTACATCGGCACCTGGCTCAAGAAAAGCGGCTTGCGCGATAAGGTCGTGCTGGCCACCAAGGCGGCCGGCCCCAATCCCAACCTGACCTGGGTACGCGACGGCAAACAAAACCTGGACGCGGCCAGTCTGCGCGCAGCGGTCGAGACCAGCTTGCAGCGGCTGCAAACCGACCATATCGATTTATACCAATTGCACTGGCCCAGCCGCAATACGCCGATCTTCGGCAGCACCGTGTTCAATCCCGAGAAGGAGCGCGACTGCGTGGCCATCGAAGACACGCTGGCGGCATTGGGCGACCTGATTAAAGAGGGAAAAATTGGCGCGATCGGCGTGTCGAACGAATCGAGCTGGGGTGTGAGCGAGTTCATCAAGCAGGCCGAACTGAAAGGCTTGCCGCGCATCGCCAGCATCCAGAACCTGTACAACCTCACCGCGCGCCATTACGAAACCAGCCTGCTGGACGAGACCTGCTTCCGTGAAAACGTGGGATTGCTGGCCTACAGCCCGCTGGCGTTCGGCCAGTTGACGGGCAAGTACCACGACGATCCGAAGGCGCACGGCCGCCTGACCATCTTCCCGCCAAGCTGGAGCCCGCGCTACCTGCGGCCATCGGTGCTGGAGGCGGTGGCGCAGTACACCAAACTCGCGCGCGATAACGGCATGACGCCGACGCAGCTGGCACTGGCATGGTGCTACTCGCGCTGGTTCGTGGCTTCGACCATCATCGGCGCAACCACGCTGGCGCAGTTGAAGGAGAATATTGATGCCTACGAAGTGAAGCTGTCGCCGGAGGTGGTCGAGGCGGTGAATGCGATTCACGCGCGCATCACCAACCCCGGCCAGTAATCACCGCAGTAAGCACTACCGGTGGTGGCTAGTCGCCGCCACCATTCAACGCGGTCTCGATATCGGACCGCTTCAAATCCGGCGCAAATTGCAGGATGAAGTCGTATGCATACGAGCGCAGGTAGGCGCCACGACGCACCGCCAGGCGCGTCGTGTTCGAGGCGAACAGATGCGACGCTTCCACCGCGCGCATGCCCTTGTCGCGGCCGTGGTCGAACGCCATCGACGCCACGATGCCCACGCCCAGTCCCAGCGACACGTACTGCTTGATCACGTCCGAGTCCATCGCCGTCAACATGATGTCGGGCTTGAGGCCGGCCTGGTTGAAGGCCGCGTCGATATGGCCGCGACCGGTAAAGCCCACGTCATACGTAATCAGCGGGAATTCGGCCAGGTCTTCGAGCCGGATCGGGCTGCGCGACAGCAGCGGGTGGCCGTCCGGCACCACGATGATGTGACTCCAGCGGTAGCACGGGAACGATACCAGGTCCGGGAACTGCGACAGGCCCTCGGTGGCGATGCCGATATCGGTCTTGCCCGACAAAATCCATTCGGCAATGTGCTCGGGCGCGCTCTGCTGCAAGGCGATGCGCACGTCCGGGTACGCGGCGCGGAAGCCCTGCACCACTTTCGGCAACGCATAGCGGGCCTGGGTGTGGGTGGCTGCCACGCTCAGGGTGCCGCTTTGCTGGCCCGTGTATTCGAGGCTGGCCTGCTGCAGGTTTTCGGCCTCGATCAGCAGACGGTCGATGATTTTCAGGATCCCCTTGCCCGGCTCCGTCATGCCGGTCAGGCGCTTGCCGTTGCGTTCGAAAATCACCACGCCCAGCTCGTCCTCGAGCTCGCGGATCTGGCGGCTCACGCCCGGTTGCGACGTGAACAGCGCGTTGGCCACTTCGGTCAGGTTGTAGCCGCGCCGGGCCGCTTCGCGGATCGAGCGCAATTGCTGGAAGTTCATAACGGCGCTCCTGCATCGACAAACACATGCAGCCGCTTCGGCCGCACGACCAGGGTCTCGCCCTCTTTGAGCTGCAAATTGGTGAAACGTTCGTTCGACATCACCGCCTCGATCAGCTCGGACGTGTCGCCGCGTTCGAGGTCGAGCTGGGCCAGCGGGCCGATCGCGTGCGCGCGGCGCAGCTTGACCACGATGCCTTCGGCGCCCGGCGTGTAGCGGTCGATTTCCAGGTCGTGCGGCCGCACATACGCCGTGCCCTTGCCGTTCTTGCCTTCGCCATTTTGCTGGCCCGGCACCTGGAAGCTGGCGTCGCCGCTGGCCAGGACGCCGTCCTGCACGCGGCCATGGAACATGTTCACATTGCCAAGGAAGCCGTACACGAACGGCGACGCGGGATGGTTGTACACCTGGTCCGGCGCGCCGATCTGCTCAACGTTACCCTTGTTCATCAGCACGACCTGGTCGGCCACTTCCAGCGCTTCTTCCTGGTCGTGGGTGACGAAAATACTGGTCACGTGCAGGTCGTCGTGAAGGCGGCGCAGCCAGCGGCGCAGTTCCTTGCGCACCTTGGCGTCCAAGGCGCCGAACGGCTCGTCGAGCAGCAGCACGCGCGGTTCCACCGCCAGCGCGCGCGCCAGGGCGATACGCTGGCGTTGGCCGCCCGACAGTTGCGGCGGATAGCGGTCGGCCAGCCAGTCCAGTTGCACCAGCTCCAGCAAGTCTTTTACTTTACGGCGGATCTGGTCTTCGGACGGCCGCTCGGCGCGCGGTTTGACACGCAGGCCGAAGGCGACGTTCTCGAACACGGTCATGTGCTTGAACAGCGCATAGTGCTGGAACACGAAGCCCACCTGGCGCTCGCGCACGTGGCGGTGCGAGGCGTCGTCGTTATCCAGCAGCACCTGGCCCGAATCGGGATGTTCGAGGCCGGCGATGATGCGCAACAAGGTGGTCTTGCCGCAGCCGGACGGCCCCAGCAGCGCGGTCAGTTCGCCTTGCGGGAAGTCGAGCGAGACATTGTTGAGGGCGACGAAATCGCCGAAACGCTTGTTGATGTTTTTAACTTCGATCGTCATGTTACTGCTCCTTGATACGGGCATCTTCGACGCGCGATTCGTTCAGGCGCCAGGAGATAAAGGATTTCAGGGCCAGCGTCACCAGGGCCAGCAAGGCCAGCAGGGACGCCACGGCAAAGGCTGCGGCAAAGTTGTATTCGTTGTAGAGAATTTCCACTTGCAGCGGCATCGTGTTGGTCTCGCCACGGATATGGCCGGACACCACCGACACCGCGCCGAACTCGCCCATCGCGCGGGCATTACACAAGATCACGCCGTACAGCAGGCCCCACTTGATGTTGGGCAGCGTCACGCGGCGGAAGGTATTCCAGCCCGAGGCGCCCAAGACGATGGCCGCTTCTTCTTCCTCGCTGCCTTGCGCCTGCATCAGCGGGATCAGTTCGCGCGCCACGAACGGGAACGTCACGAAAATGGTGGCCAGCACAATGCCCGGCACCGCGAACAGGATCTTGATGTCGTGTTTATACAACCACTCGCCGAACCAGCCCTGGGCGCCAAACAGCAGCACGTAAATCAGGCCCGAAATCACAGGCGACACCGAGAAAGGCAAGTCGATCAGCGTGAGCAAAAAGCTCTTGCCACGGAACTCGAACTTGGCGATACACCACGAAGCAGCGATACCGAACACCAGGTTCAGCGGCACGGCAATCGCGGCCGTGATCAAGGTCAGTTTGATGGCCGAGATCGCGTCTTCCTCGACGATGGCGGCCACGTACGCTTCCCAGCCCTTGCGGAACGCTTCGGCAAACACGGCAACTAACGGCACGAACAGGAACACGGTCAGGAACAGCAGCGCGACAGCGATCAGCACATTGCGCACCCAGCGCGGCTCGAGAGTTTGCGGGGCCGACGGCAGTTCGCCGCGACGCGCAGGAGTATTAACACCGCTCATTATTTACCCGACTTTCCGCGAGCCCAGGCTTGCAAGAGATTGATACCCAACAGCATGAGGAACGACACCACCAGCATCACCACCGCAATCGCGGTGGCGCCGGCGTAGTCGTACTGCTCGAGCTTGGTGATGATGAACAGCGGCGTGATTTCCGACACCATCGGCATATTGCCGGCGATGAAAATCACGGAGCCGAACTCGCCGGTGGCACGCGCAAAGGCCAGCGCGAAACCGGTCATCAGCGATGGCAAAATCGTCGGGAACACCACGCGGCTGAAGGTCTGGAACGCATTGGCGCCCAGGCTGGCAGCCGCCTCCTCCAGTTCGCGTTCGGCGTCTTCGAGCACCGGTTGCACGGTGCGCACCACGAACGGCAAACCGATAAAGGTCAGCGCCACCACCACGCCCAGCGGCGTGAACGCCACCTTGATGCCGAGCACGCCTTCGATGAACTGGCCGAACCAGCCGTTGGCCGAGTACAGCGCGGTCAGCGTGATACCGGCCACGGCGGTGGGCAGCGCAAACGGCAAGTCCACCAGCGCATCGACGATGCGCTTGCCCGGAAACTCGTAGCGCACCAGCACCCAGGCCACGATACCGCCAAAGATGACGTTGATGAACGCGCCGATCAGCGAGGCGCCAAACGTCAGGCGGTAAGAGGCCATCACGCGGTCGGATGTGACGGCCGCAATAAAGCCTTCCCAGGTCATGGTAAAGGTCTTGAGGAAAATCGCCGACAGCGGGATCAGGACGATCAACGCCAGGTAAAAGATGGTGAACCCGAGCGAGAGCCGGAAACCGGGCATCACGCGGAAAGGCGCGCCCCGTGCGGCAACGGGTGCCGTGGCGGGCGCTGCTAAGACTGCTGACATGTACGCTCCCTTATTACATAAACTTCTATAAGGGCTGCATAGTCTCACTTGTGCTTCATTCTACAAACGAAGCAATTTTTATTTAGTTAGATCAATCAGCTATAACGAGTCCAGCATACCTAGCTTTTAAAAATCAGTTTGAAGGCCACCGTCACCAGGATCACCGCCAGCAAGCCGCGCAGCAGCTTCTCCGGCACCGCGCGCGCCACATAGGAGCCGAGCGTGATGCCCGGCAAGGAACCGACCAGCAGCGCCAGCAGCAGGTTCCAGTCGATGGAACCGAGCCACCAGTGGCCCACGGCGGCAATTGCCGTCAGCGGCACGGCGTAGGCGATGTCGGTCCCGGCCACTTCGGCAGCGGTCAGGCGCGGGTACAGCAGCACCAGCACGGTTGCGCCAATGGCGCCGGCGCCGATCGAGGAGATGGTGACCAGCACACCGAGCACGGCGCCGGACACGATGGTCGCAATTGCCAGCGAGCGGCCTTGCAGCTGGCGTTCCGGATGCGCGGTGATCCACTCGAGCATCTTGCGCTTGAACAGCAAGGCAACCACGGTGAGCAGCACCGAGCCGCCGATCATGTAACGGATCAGCTGGCCGATATCCTGGTTGAGGGTGCCGAAATACTTGAGCGAGAGACTGGCCAGCAGCGCGGCCGGCAAGGCGCCGATGCACAGGCGGCGCACGATATCCCAGTGCACGGTGCCGCGCAGGCGGTGGGTGAACGTGCCCACGCCCTTGGTGATCGAAGCGAAAGCGAGATCGGTGCCCACGGCCACGGCCGGCGACACGCCAAACAGCAGGGTCAACAGCGGCGTCATCAATGAACCGCCACCGACGCCGGTCATGCCGACCAGCAGGCCAACCGCAAAACCCGATACAACAAAAGATACATCCATGCAAAAATCCCCAAAGTAGGCCGCAGAGTACCTACTTCGGGGAAATTATCAAACAACAGCATCGTTATTTGCTTATGCGCTTACTGTACTTGGTGCGCGCCGATATGCATTACTTGTTCGGCTGGGGCGTCACGCGCAGATAAGGACGCGCAGCCGTGAAGCCTTTCGGATATTTTTGCTTCAGCACTTCCGGATCTTGCACGGTCAGCGGAATGATGACGTCGTCGCCGTCTTTCCAGTTGCCGGGCGTGGCCACGGTGTAGCCGTCGGTCAGTTGCAGGGCGTCGATCACGCGCAGCACTTCGTCGAAGTTGCGGCCGGTGCTCATCGGGTAGGTCAGCGACAGGCGCACTTTCTTGGCCGGGTCGATCACGAACAGCGTGCGCACGGTGGCAGTGGTCGAAGCGTTCGGGTGGATCATGTCGTACAGCGACGATACCGAGCGGTCTTCGTCGGCAATGATCGGGAAGCCGACCACGGTGTCTTGCGTCTGCTCGATGTCGCTGATCCAGGCCGCGTGTTTTTCAGCCGGATCGACCGACAATGCGATCGCCTTGACGTTGCGCTTGTCGAATTCCGGTTTCAGCTTGGCGGTCAGGCCCAGCTCGGTGGTGCACACCGGCGTGAAGTCGGCCGGGTGCGAGAACAGCACCACCCAGGAGTCGCCCGCCCACTCGTGGAACTTGAGCTTGCCAATCGAAGAATCCTGTTCAAAATCAGGGGCGACGTCGCCCAGTCGTAAAGTCATAGTGGTCTCCTGAAAGAGGACCCGATCGGTGGATCAGTGGGTCCGGGATTGCGTATTGTGCGCTTGTTCTGCCAAAAAATACAACATTTCCAATCCTTCGGGCCAGTCGCCCAAGCCAGACTCGGCGTTGATATGGCCGAGCGGTCCGCCGTTGACGAACCGGCTCTGCCAGCGCTCTGCCCAGCAAGCCGCGCGCGGCGCCGCCATCCAGGGATCGTTGGTGCTGCCGACCATGACGGAAGGTCGCGCCAGTGGTTCCAGCGGCAACTGGTCCACCACGTCGAATTTTTCCGGATCGGCCGGCGCCACCAGCAGCACGCCCGCCACGTTGGACGGATCGCGCGCCAGGCTGTGCACGGTAGCCAGGCTGCCGAAGCTGTGCGCCACGATCAGCGTGGGCCGGGTATCGCCGCCCCGCTGGCGCAGCTGGTCCACCCGCGCCGACCAGCGTGCCAAGTCGGGCACGTCCCAGTCATCCTGCTCCACGCGCTCGAAGGCCGGGAACAAACGCTGCCACCGGCTTTGCCAGTGGTCCGGTCCGCTGTTATGCAGACCGGGCGCGATCAGGACACGGAATTCGGCAAGCGCGTGGGCCATGATGATTGATTACCTGGGTTGCTTATTTAGGCTGATAAATCTGGTCGAACACGCCGCCATCCGAGAAGTGTACCTTCTGGGCACGGGTCCAGTCGCCCGCCACATCGGCGATGGTGAACAGCTTGACGGCCGGGAACTGGCTGGCGTATTTCTTCGCTTCCTTCTCCACTGCCGGACGGTAGTAGTTCTTGGCGATGATTTCCTGCGCTGCGTCGGTGTACAGGAAGTTCAGGTAAGCCTCGGCCACCTTGCGGGTGCCACGCTTGTCCACTACCTTGTCAACCACGGCCACTGGCGGCTCGGCCAGGATCGAAACCGATGGGGCGATGATGTCGAACTTGGTCGGGCCCAGTTCCTTGATCGCCAGCAGCGCTTCGTTTTCCCACGCGATCAGCACGTCGCCGATGCCGCGTTCAACGAAAGTGGTGGTGGCGCCACGGGCGCCGGAATCCAGCACCGGCACGTTTTTATACAGCTTGCCGAGGAAGTCTTTAGCGGACGCTTCGGTGCCGCCCGGCTGGCGCAACGCGTAGCCGTAGGCTGCCAGGTGGTTCCAGCGGGCGCCGCCCGAGGTTTTTGGATTCGGGGTAATGACGGCCACGCCTGGTTTCACCAGGTCGTTCCAGTCCCTGATGCCTTTAGGATTGCCCTTGCGGACCAGGAACACGATGGTGGACGTGTACGGGGTGCTGTTGTGCGGCAGCTTTTTCTGCCAGTCCGGCGACAGCAGTTTTTTCTCGGCGATGGCGTCGATATCATAGGCCAGTGCCAGCGACACCACGTCCGCTTCCAGGCCGTCGATTACGGCACGGCCCTGCTTGCCCGAACCGCCGTGCGATTGCTTGATCTTGACGTTGTCGCCAGTTTTGGCTTTCCAGTCCTTGGCAAAGGCGGCGTTCACGTCAGCATACAACTCACGCGTGGGATCGTACGATACGTTCAGCAAAGAAATATCTGCAGCGAACGATGGAGCGGCGGTAACAACAGTGGTCGCGGCCAGGATGGCAGCGGCAATAATTTTTTTGGACAGCATCGTAATCCCCTGGTTGTGAAGGCCCCAGATTACTGCCGTCCTTTATAAATGAGAACTAAGCTTTTAGCAGTTCAATATACCGCAATCTTATATAGAACTTTTCGGCAAGTTTTCTGCTCAGTAAAATCTGTTGAACAAGACCACGCCCCAGGTCGCTGCCGCCAGCAGGCACGCCAGCAACACGGCTGCGCTACCGAAATCCTTGGCGTTTTTCGACAGCGGATGGCGCTCGAGCGAAATCCGGTCCACCACCGCTTCGATCGCCGAATTGATCAGTTCCACGATCAGGATAAGCACCATCACCGCGATCAGCACCAGTTTTTCAAACGCCGAGATGCGCAGCGCCAGCGCGATGGCGGTGGCGACGGCGAACAGCACTAGTTCCTGGCGGAACGCATGTTCATGGCGCCAGGCGGACTTGAGACCGTCCATCGAATAGAAAAAAGCCGAAAAGATCCGTTTCAGGCCGCTTTTGCTCTTGAACTCGCTCACTGGTTCCATGTTGGGGTCTGTGTAAAAAGATAAGATTATGCATCAAGTGCTGCGTTTTTTCACATTATGGTATAAAGTATTATCACTTTACTGCATTGCACCAACCATATGATGAAAGCAGAGACACCGACAGAGCAAAAGACCACGATCCAGGTCATCGACCGCATGATGGCGTTGCTCGACGCGCTGGCGCGCTACCCGGATCCGGTCAGCCTCAAGGAATTGTCCAAGGTCTCGGGGTTGCACCCTTCCACCGCGCACCGCATCCTCAATGACATGGTGGTCACGCGGTTCGTCGACCGTATCGAACCGGGCACTTATCGGCTTGGCATGCGCTTGCTGGAACTGGGCAATGTCGTCAAGAGCCGGCTGTCGGTACGCGAAGCGGCGCTGGACTTCATGCGCGCGCTGCACAAGAAAACCCAGCAGACCATCAACCTGTCGGTACGCCAGGGCGACGAGATCGTGTATATCGACCGCGCGTTCTCGGAGCGCTCGGGCATGCAGGTGGTGCGCGCCATCGGTGGCCGCGGACCGTTGCACCTCACCTCCACCGGCAAGCTGTTTTTATCGGTCGATGAGCCCAAGGCCATCCGCGCGTATGCCACGCGCACCGGGCTGGCCGGCCACAACAAGAATTCGATCACGGATTTGTCCAAGCTCGAGCGCGAACTAAGCCTGGTGAAGTCGCGCGGCTATGCGCGCGACAATGAAGAACTGGAACTGGGCGTGCGCTGCATGGCCGCCGGCATCCGCGACGATAGCGGCAAACTGATTGCCGGGCTGTCAATCTCGGCGCCGGCCGACCGTTTACAGGAAGACTGGCTGGAAGACCTGGTGATTACCGCCAACCAGATCTCCGCCACCCTCGGTTACATGCCAGTGGAATAAACCGGCGTGGTGCCGGCGCCGATGTTCAGCGCGGCCGGCTTCAGTGCTTCGATCCATTTGCGGATACGGCCGGCATCGGCCACCCGCGACTGCGTGCCCTTGGAATCGAGGAACACCATGATGACGGAACGGCCTTCGATCACCGCCTGCATCAGCAGGCAACGGCCCGCTTCGTTGATAAAACCGGTTTTCTGCAAACCAATCGACCAGTCCGGGCTAGCCACCAGGCGGTTGGTGGTGCCGAATTGCATCGGACGGCCATTCGCTTCGACGATGGCGTTGGTGTCGGTGGAGAACTGGCGCAGCATCGGGTGTTCATAAGCGGCAATCGCCAGCTTGGCCAGGTCGCGCGCGCTGGCCACATTCATTTTCGACAGGCCGCTCGAATCGACGTAATGGGTGTCGCTCATGCCCAGTTCGCGCGCCTTGGCGTTCATCGCTTCGACAAACGCAGGCTTGCCACCCGGATAGTTGCGGCCCAGTGCCGACGCAGCGCGGTTTTCCGAACTCATCAAGGCGATATGCAGCATGTTGGCGCGCGTCAGCTGGGCGCCCACGCGCAGGCGCGAGCTGCTGAACTTGGCGCGATCGACGTCGTCGTCGGTCACGGTCAGCACTTCATCCATGTCCTGGTTGGCTTCCACCACGACCAGGCCGGTCATCATCTTGGTGATCGAGGCGATCGGCAACGCAATGTTGGAATTCTTTTCAAACAGCACTTCCGAATTGGCCTGGTCGAGCACCAGCGCCACGTTCGATTTCAGGTCGAGCGGATCGCGGGTAGCGGACAGGCCGGCCAGGTCGCCCATGGTGGCAAACGCCGGGGCGGCCGTGATCAGGCGCTGGTAGCTGACTTTCTTGCGGCCGTTGACGCGTGTAATACGCTTGACCACGCGGCCTTCCACCCGGGGAGCGGACAGGCGCACGGTCTGGCGCGCCTTGGCTTTTTTGACTTGTGCCTTCTTGGGTGCAGCGGTTTCTGCGTGAGCGATGCTGACCGTGGTGAGGCCGGCGGAGGCAAACATCAGCGAAATGATGGCACTGAGCGCTAGTTTATACATTCATTTCCCCAGGAAGAACAAACAAAATTCACAAATTGATCGTTGCAGTGTAGCAAAATGCTGCGCCAGCGCAAGCAAAATTCTCCCTGCTGACCAGATTGGTTGCGGATCCGCCATATGCGAATCGCAACTCGTGTTCAAACAGATATCACGAGATAAATTTAACAAATTCGTCGAGCGCCATACGCTCGGTGACCAGCGTGTTCTCGACCTTGCTCATATCGGCATAGCCGAGGGCCATGCCGCAGACCACCATTTCATGGTCGGGCAGCGCCAACTGGGCGGCAATCACCCGATGATACTGGGTAAACGCGGCCTGTGGACAGGTATCTAGCCCACGGCCGCGCGCAGCGACCATCACGCTTTGCAGGAACATGCCGTAGTCGAGCCACGAACCCTGCGCCATCACCCGGTCGATGGTAAAGATCAGCCCCACCGGCGCGCCGAAAAAGTCGTAATTCTTGCCGTGCTGGGCGGCCATGCCGGCCTTGTTGTCGCGCGTGAGGCCCAGCAGCGCGTACAGGTCCCAGCCCACCTTGCGGCGGCGATCGATGAACGGCGACTTCCACTCAATTGGATAGTAGGCGTATTCCTCGGTGTGCTGGCGCGCCTGCGCCGGGTCGTTATGCAGGGCCAGGATGGCATCCGACAGTGACCGCTTGGCCTCGCCTTCGAGCACATATACTTTCCACGGCTGGGTATTGGTGCCCGACGGCGCCCTGCCCGCCACCTGCAGGATGTGGGCGATGTCTTCGCGCGCAACCGCTTGCGGCAGGTAGGCGCGGATCGAGCGGCGCGACGTGATGGCGGCGTCCACCGCCTGTTGTTCGGGAGTGGTCACGAGTTTTTCCTTATTTCGATTTACTGACAACAAAGAATACCCCGGCGACGGCCAGCGCCATGCCAGCCATGCCGAGGGCGTTGAACGCTTCGCCGAACATCAGCCACGCCATCAGCGCGGTGGTTGGCGGCGTCAGGTAAAGCAAGCTGGTCACTTGAGTGGCGTCGCTGCGGCGGATTAGCGCGAACAGCAGGAAGATCGCGCCGATCGACACCGCCAGCACCGCCCACGCCAGCGCGCCTATAAAGTGCGGCGTCCACTGCACCGCAGCAAAGTCTGGCCTTATGCCTTCAAAAATGATAGCCAGCGGCAAGATCACAATCGTGGACGCCGTAAACTGGATCACCGTGCCGGTGCGCAAGTCGAATTGTGGGCAATAACGTTTCTGGTACAAGGTGCCGACGGTGATCGACACCAGCGCCAGCACGCACAGGGCAATCGCCGCAAACGACAGGCCGACCAGCTCGATCTTGGCCGCAACCACCAGCGCCACCCCGCCAATGCCGAACAATAACCCCAGCCACTGGCGCGGCCGCACGGTTTCGCCGATCAGCGGCGCGGCAAAGGCGGTCAGGATCGGCTGCATGCCCACGATCAGGGCCGACAGTCCGGCCGGCATGCCCAGCTTGATTGCGCACCATACGCCGCCCAGGTAGCCGGCGTGCAGCAGCACACCGGCCAGCGCGATGTGCAGCACCTTGCCGTGCGGCCAGGGCGCGCGCAACAGCAATACCAGCGGCGCCAGGATCGCCAGCACGCACAGAAAACGCAGGACGATAAATGTCAGCGGCGGTGCATAAGGCAGGCCGAACTTGGCAACGATGAAACCGCTGCTCCACAAAAATACGAAAAACAACGGAATTGGCGACAGAAAAGAAGCGGTGCGGGGAGCGGTTGTGGCGGCGGACGGGTCGGGCATGTCAAGTTACTATCAGTCTAATAGGAGGTCGGCTACGCCGAACAGGTGCTCGTCGAGTCTAGCACGGGAAAGGCGGCCTCATGGGGAGGGGCTGCCGGAGGCCAGTCGTGGTGCGGTTCCACACGGATATTTACTTGCAAGGAAACAAATAACCGGCAGTCGCTTTGCTTACCTGAAAATAACACTCATGCCTTGATGCAACGCACAAAAAATCGCTTGACTTAATTTTTGAAGGCCGTAAAATCGGTCTTGTTGCGTTGCACAATTTGTGATTCGGTCTGAAACGTGGATGACTGCATTCTGGTCTGTTCTGGTCGTTTCGCACCGACAGTAAAAACAGTAAGAAACCTCATTCAAGCCCTATTTTCTGGAGAGTTAAATGTTTTCGATCCCTGAGCAATTTTCCAATGCGACCAAAGCCAACTTCGAAGCCCAGTTCGCCATCTTCTCGGCACTGACCAACAAAGCGTTCGAAGGCGTCGAAAAACTGGTTGACCTGAACCTGACCGCCGCCAAAGCTTCGCTGGAAGAATCGTCGAACACCGCCAAGCAACTGCTGTCGGCCAAAGACCCGCAAGAATTCTTCGCGCTGGCTTCTGCTCAAGCCCAGCCGAACGCTGAAAAAACCCTGGCTTACAGCCGTCACCTGGCCACCATCGCTACCAGCACCGGCGCCGAGTTCAGCAAAGCTGCCGAAACCCAGATCGCCGAAACCAACCGCAAAGTCATTTCGCTGGTGGAAGAAGTGAGCAAGAACGCCCCGGCCGGCAGCGAAAACGCGATCGCCCTGTTCAAATCGGCTATCGGCAACGCCAATGCCGGCTACGAGCAAATGACCCGTACCGCCAAGCAAGCCGCCGAGTCGATCGAAACCAACCTGAACCAGGCCGTCAGCCAGTTCACCGCCGCTGCCGCCAAAGCCGCGCCGGTACGTGCCTGATCAGTAGCAACCTCCTCCTCGTCCGCTCGCGGACGACCTTGAAAGCCTCGGAATCCGTGGCTTTTTTTTCATCTCGAGGTGTAGAGCCCACCCATCGCCAAGGCGCGCAAGCAACGCCTCATCCAGACCAGGACAGGCTGTTACTCGCCCAGGTAGGCAGCCTTCACGCGCGGGTCGTCCAGCATGGCGCTGGCCTGACCGGTCATGGTGATCACGCCGGAGTCCATCACGTAGCCGCGATGCGCCGCTTGCAGCGCCAGCTTGGCGTTCTGCTCCACCAGCAGCACGGTAATGCCCTCGGCCGAAACGTTGCGGATCACCTCGAAGATCTTGTCCACCATGATAGGCGACAGGCCCATCGACGGCTCGTCGAGCAGCAGCAGTTTCGGGTGCGACATCAGCGCGCGCGCCATCGCCAGCATTTGCTGCTCGCCACCGGACAGGGTGCCAGCCAGCTGCTGCGCGCGTTCCTTCAGGCGCGGGAACACGTCGAACCACTTGGCGACGTCCGCCTCGATCCCGGCCTTGTCGTTGCGCGTGAACGCGCCCATCATCAGGTTTTCCTGGATAGTCATGCGGGTGAATACACCGCGTCCTTCCGGCACCATCGCCAGCTTCTTTTCCACCAGGTGGAAGGACTTGGTGCCCTTCATCGACTCGCCCTGGTACGTAATGGTTCCTTCGACCTTGCACTCCGGCAGGGTGCCGGTGATGGCTTTCAGGGTGGTGGTCTTGCCGGCGCCGTTGGCGCCGATCAGCGCCACCAGCTCGCCCTGGTTCACTTCGAGGTCGATGCCCTTGACCGCCTTGATGCCGCCGTAGGCGACCTTGAGCCCGGAGATTTTCAGTACGTTGCTACTCATTAATGCGATCCTCCCAGGTAGGCGTCGATCACCGCCTTGTTGCTTTGTATTTCAGCGGGCAGTCCTTCCGCAATCGGCTTGCCGTACTCCAGCACCATCAGCCGGTCGCACAGCGCCATCATCATCTTGACGTCGTGCTCGATCAGCAGCACGGTCTTGCCCTGCTGCTTGATCTTGATGAGCAGCTCGCGCAGCGCCAGTTTTTCGGTGGCGTTCATGCCGGCCGCCGGTTCGTCGAGCGCCAGCAGTTGCGGATCAGTGGCCAGCGCGCGGGCGATTTCCAGGCGGCGCTGGTCGCCGTACGACAGGAATTTCGAGGTGCGGTTGGCAAACTTGCCGATGCCGACGAAATCGAGCAACTCCTGGGCGCGGATGCGGATCGACGCTTCTTCCTCGCGCGCGGCCTTGTGGCGGAAGATGGCGCCAAACACGCCCTGCTTCGAGCGCACGTGGCGCCCGACCATGACGTTTTCCAGCGCGGTCATCTCGCCGAACAGGCGGATGTTCTGGAAGGTGCGGGCGATGCCGGCCTTGGCCACCTCGTGCGGGGCGGACGGCGAATACGGCTTGCCGGCCAGCTCGAAAGTGCCCGTGTCCGGCTGGTACAGGCCGGTAATGACGTTGAAGAACGTGGTCTTGCCCGCGCCGTTGGGGCCGATCAGGCCGTAAATCTGGCCCTGCTTGATCGTGATGCCGACGTCGGTCAGCGCCTGCAGGCCGCCGAAGCGTTTATTCACGCCGGCGATATTCAAAATAGTTGGCTGTTCATTCATGGTGGCGTTCATCGTTGCACTCCTCAAGCCGCGACCGTGTCGGACGATTTATCTTTGGTGTCCGAATCGTGGTCGGGACGGTCTTCGTGCTTGGGCGACGGCCACAGGCCGGCCGGGCGGTACAACATCATCAGCACCAGCGCCAGGCCGTACAGCAGTTGGCGCAGCACTTCCGCTTCGATCACGACATGGCCGAACAGTTTCTGTTGCAGCGGCTCCACCACGTGGCGCAGCACTTCCGGCAGCGAAGCCAGCAGTGCGCCGCCGAGGATCACGCCCGGGATATGGCCGATGCCGCCCAACACCACCATCGCCAGCACGGCGATCGATTCGGTCAGCGAGAACGATTCCGGCGAGACAAAGCCCTGGAACGCGGCAAACATTGCGCCCGCCACGCCGCCGAACGACGCGCCCATCGAGAAGGCCAGCAGCTTGACGTTGCGGGTGTTGATGCCCATGGCCTTGGCGGCGATTTCATCTTCGCGGATAGCCACCCAGGCGCGGCCCAGGCGCGAGTGCTGCAGGCGCGCCGTGACAAACACGATCACCACGCACAGGAAAAGGAACAAATAGTAGTAGGCATTGACCGACGGCATGGCGAAGTCGCCCAGCATGACGGTGGCGCGCGAGCCGGCCTCGCCGGCCAGGTTGACGCCGAACACGCGGATCGGGTCGATCATGTTGATGCCCTGAGGACCGTTGGTGAAATTGATCGGCTCGTTCAAGTTCATCATGAAGATACGGATGATCTCGCCAAAGCCCAGGGTCACGATGGCCAGGTAATCGCCGCGCAGCTTGAGCGTAGGGGCGCCCAGCAAGGCGCCAAAGAAACCGGCCAGGATGGCGGCGATCGGCACGATGGCCCACACCGACAGGTGGATGCCGTTCTGCTGGATCTCGGGCCCGAGCACGGCAATCAGGGCATCGGCCACGGCCGGGTACTCGTAGATCATCGATTCAAGCAAGGTGGCGAACTGCGGCGACGCCAGCAGGCCGGTCACGTACGCGCCCACCGCGAAGAACGCGATGTAGCCGAGGTCGAGCAGGCCGGCAAAGCCGACCACGATGTTCAGGCCCAGCGCCAGCATGATGTACAGCAGCGCCATGTCGATGATGCGTACCCACGAATTGCCGAACTGGGCGGCAAAGAACGGGAAGATCAGCAGGCCGATCAACAGCACGGCCATGCTGGCGTAAGCCTTGCGCGGGTTATGCGACGTGTCAAAAATAGCCATCTCGGTCTCCTTATGCGCGGTCAGCCACGCGCTCGCCCATGATGCCGGACGGCCGCACGGTGAGCACCAGGATCAGTACCACGAAGGCGAAGATGTCCTGGTAGTGGCTGCCAAGGAAGCCGCCGGTCAGGTCGCCGATGTAGCCGGCGCCCAGGCTTTCGACCAGTCCCAGCACGATGCCGCCGATCATGGCGCCGTAGATGTTGCCGATACCACCGAGCACGGCCGCGCAGAACGCTTTCAGGCCGGGCAGGAAGCCCATGGCAAACTGGATCGACGCATAGTTGGCGCCCCACATCACGCCGGCCACGGCAGCGAGCGCCGCACCGAGCGCAAACGTCAGCACGATCACTTTATTCGAATCGACGCCCATCAGGCCGGCCACGCGCGGGTTCTCGGCCGTGGCGCGCATGGCGCGGCCCATCTTGGTTTTTTCCACCAGCAGCACCAGGCCCACCATCGATGCGGCAGCGAGCACCAGCAGCAGGATCTGGGTTTGCGAAATCAGGGCGCCGCCAATCAGTACCGGCTCGGGCGACAGCAGTTGCGGGAATGGCAGCGGGTTGCGGGTCCAGATCATCATGGCAATCGTCTGCAGCAGGATCGACACGCCGATCGCGGTGATCAAGGGGGCCAGGCGCGGCGCGTTGCGCAGCCGGCGATAAGCGACCCGCTCGATCAGCATGTTGACGATCATGCAGACCGGAATCGCGCCGCCGATGGCAATCGCCAGCTTGATATAGCCGGGCATTTCGGGCGCATATTGATTGAGCAAGTTGAGGATGGTCAGCCCGGTCATGGCGCCGATCATCAAGACGTCGCCGTGGGCGAAGTTAATGAGGTTGAGCACGCCGTACACCATGGTGTAACCGAGCGCGACCAGTGCGTACATGCTGCCGAGCACCAGCCCGTTGATAATTTGTTGGATAAGGGTATCCATTGAGAACCTTTACTATGTTATGCCTGCACCACGTAACAAAAACGGCACCCGGAAAGCAAGTTCCCGTAGTGCCGCAGTTGGCTACGCATTCATAATGCAAGTTTCGTACCAGAAGTACCGCTGGAGACGAAACGACAAGCTTTTAAGAGCGAGGCAATGATAGCGAGATTCTGGAAAAACTAACAGCGGAATAACTCAGCAGTAACTGAATTAAATTCCGCCGCGATCAAGGCGTTTTTACGCACCGCCCTCGATTGGTGCAAGTTTTGGACCATCGAGGCCCTTGGGCAGAGGGAATGTGACCGACTCTTCCACGCCGTCGAGCGGACGTACGCTGCGCACGCCACACTCTTTCAGGCGCGAAATCACGGCTTCGACCAGCACTTCGGGCGCCGACGCGCCGGCGGTCACGCCCACGCGAACCTTGCCGTCGAGCCAGGCCGGGTCGATCTGCGAAGCGTTATCGACCATGTAGGCAGGCGTGCCCATCTTTTCGGCCACTTCGCGCAGGCGGTTCGAGTTCGAGCTGTTGGGGCTGCCCACCACGATCACCAGTTCCACCTGTGGCGCCATGAACTTGACGGCTTCCTGGCGGTTGGTGGTGGCGTAGCAGATGTCGCCCTTTTTCGGCTCGATAATTGCCGGGAACTTGCGCTTGAGCGCGGCGATGATTTCGATGGTATCATCGACCGACAGCGTGGTCTGCGACACGTAGGCCAGCTGGTCGGGCTTGGCCACCACCAGGTGTTCGACATCGTCCACGGTTTCAACCAGGTACATGCCCTGGTCGGTCTGGCCCATGGTGCCCTCCACTTCCGGGTGGCCCTGGTGGCCGATCATGATGATCTCGCAGCCCTGCTTGCGCATCTTGGCCACTTCCACGTGGACCTTGGTCACCAGCGGGCAGGTGGCGTCGAAGATCGACAGGCCGCGCGACTCGGCTTCGGCCCGCACCGCGCGCGAAACGCCGTGCGCCGAAAACACCAGCGTATTGCCGGCCGGGACATCGTCGAGATCCTCGATAAAGATCGCGCCCTTGGCGCGCAGGTCGGCCACGACATAGGCGTTGTGGACGATTTCGTGGCGCACATAGATCGGCGCGCCGAACTGGTTCAGGGCGCGCTCGACGATTTCAATGGCGCGGTCGACGCCGGCGCAAAAGCCGCGCGGCTGGGCCAGCAGGAGTTCTTTATCGCTCATGGGTTAATCCTCAGGGTTCAGTCTCACAGCACCGAGATCAGGTTCACTTCAAATTTCAACGGCTGGCCGGCCAGCGGATGGTTGAAATCGAATAAGCAGGTTTCTGCGCCGAGCTCGCGCAGGATGCCGGCAAAGCGGCCGCCGCCGGGCGCGGCGAAATCGACCAGGTCGCCGATTTTATAGTCGGCATCGGGCGCCGAGTTGGCGTCGAGCGTGGCGCGCGACACTTCACGGATCAGCTCCGGGTTGCGCGGACCGAAGCCCACGCCCGGTTCCAGTTCGAAGGTCTTGTGCGTGCCTTCGGGCATGCCGAGCAGCAGCTCTTCCAGCACCGGCGCCAGCTGCCCCTGGCCCAGCATCAACGTGGCCGGCGTGCCGCCGAAAGTGGTGACGATATCTTTGCCATCCACGGAGGCCAGGCGGTAATGCAGGGTGAGATAGGCCGACGGGGTGACGACAGGTTGCTCGTTAGACATGACGTGAATTCGGTAAGCTGACAAAGGCTGTATTGTAAGCCACCTTGCCTGATTCGGCCTGATCCTCGATGGCATCGGGCTGCCGAAAGCTGATGTGCATGTTGCCGCACGTCCTACCCTGGCCTGGTTTGACTGGCTGGCAACTATGCTAAACTCCCTCAAGGAGATGGCATTCCTCCTGCAATTTTCATAAACCGCCATCCGGCTGATGATGCCTGCTGATTCCTGGTCGGGAAGATGTAGGCGCGCGGTCGTCGAGTCTGTATGTCCAGGTTTGCGTGAATCGAGGACATAGTGGACCACTTCAAACATTCGATATTTGCCAAGCTCATCAAGTGGGCCGCACTCTCGTGCCTGATCGGCGTGCTGGCTGGCGCCGCGTCGGCCGCCTTTCTGCTCGCGCTCGACGCGGTGACGCAGTGGCGCGGGCAATACCGCTGGCTGATCTGGCTGCTGCCGGTCGCCGGCCTGTTGGTGGCCTGGTTGTACCGACGCTATGGCGCCGGTAGCGATGCCGGCATCAACCTGCTGATCAACGAAACGCGCGCGCCCACTGACAGCATCCCGCTGCGCATGGCGCCGCTGGTGTTGTTCGGCACGCTGACCTCGCACCTGTTTGGCGCCTCGGTCGGGCGCGAGGGGACGGCGGTGCAGATGGGCGGCGCCTTGTCGGACCAGCTGAGCAAACTATTCAAGGTCAGCAATCGCACCCGCACCCTGATCATCACGGCCGGCATGGCGGCCGGTTTCGCGTCCGTGTTCGGCACGCCCGTGGCCGGCGCCATCTGGGGCATCGAGGTGGTGGCGCTGACCGGCATGGCGGCCAGCGCCCTGCTGCCCTGCCTGCTATCAGCCGTGATCGCGCACTTTGTTACGCTGGGCCTGGGAGCACACCACATGCATTACGCGGCGGGCGCCATGCCGGCGCTGGGCGGGATGCCGCTGCTGCTCGTTGCCGTGGCCGGCGTGGCGTTCGGACTGGCGGCGCGGGCTTTTTGCATGGCCATCCATGGTTTCTCGGCGCTGTTCAAACGCTGGGTGGCCAACAGCCTGCTGCGCCCCGTCATCGGCGGCATGGTGATCGTACTGTTTGCCATGACTGTGAACAGCGCCGACCGCTACCTGGGCCTGGGCTTGCCAGTGCTGCAGGCAGCGTTCTCGGGCCAAGTGACGCCGCAGGATTTCCTGGTCAAGCTGGTCATGACGGCGTGGTCGATCGCCAGCGGTTTCAAGGGCGGCGAGGTGACGCCGCTTTTCTTCGTTGGAGCCACGCTGGGCCACGTGCTGGCGCCGCTGCTGCAACTGCCGCCGCCGTTCCTGGCGGCAGTGGGCCTCGCCGCCGTGTTTGCCGGGGCATCGAACACGCCGCTCGCCTCCACCATCCTCGCCATCGAACTGTTCGGCTTTGACATCGCGGTGTACGCCGCGCTGGGCTGCACACTCAGCTACGTGCTCTCGGGCCGGCGTGGCATCTATGCGGCTCAGCGCCTGCTATACCCGAAGTTGGGATAAGAACCTATCTCAGCAAGGAATGAGGCACTGCTTGCGCGCCGCGACAGCGGGACTGGCGTTGCTCGCTATCGCATTGTCCGCGACGCTACGTCGTAGCGCCTTGCCCCCGCTACCGGTGTATTGCAATCGGCTGCCTGCTCCCTACTGAAACAGGGCTAACCGCCACACGCTTGATATGCGCCGGTTCGCGGCCGAACCTGCTCCGCATAATTGCCAGACAACTGTGGCGGAGAAACCGATGACGATCAACCAGTGGCCCAAACACCAGCGCCCGCGCGAGCGCCTGATTCGCGATGGCGCCGGTGCGCTGTCCGATGCGGAATTGCTGGCGATTTTTCTGCGCGTGGGCGTGCGCGGCATCGATGCGGTCCAACTCGGCCAGCACGCGATGCAGCACTTCGGTTCGCTGCAAGGGTTATTTGGCGCCACCCTGTTGGAGTTTTCCGCGATCAACGGCATGGGCCCGGCCAAGTTCGCCCAGTTGCAGGCGGTGATGGAACTGGCGCGGCGCGCCATGCTCGAGGAACTGCGCCACCCCACCACGCTCGGCTCACCGCAGGCGGTGAAACAGTACCTGCGGCTGCTGTTCAACGGACGCACCTTCGAATCGTTTTACGTGCTGTTCCTCGATGTTAAAAATCGCCTGGTCGATGTGAAGGAGCTGTTCCGGGGCACGCTGACGCATACCAGCGTCTATCCGCGCGAAGTCGTCAAGGAAGCGCTGGCGCGCAATGCCGCCAGCATCATGCTGGCCCACAACCACCCGTCGGGCACAGAGGACCCCAGCGAGGCCGATTTGCGGCTGACCAGGTCGCTGGTGCAGGCGCTGGCACTGGTCGATATCCGCATCCTCGATCATTTTGTGGTGGCAGGACACCACGTGCATTCGTTCGCCGAGCACGGACAATTATAGGTTTACCCCTGCTGGCTCAAGGGTTTACGCGCAATTGTTAAATTTTACGACATAACCATGACACCATTGTTTTTCACAAGTCATTGAATATCCTAAGTTTTTTGGATATACTCTTGTTTTTCCAATTGTGGAATGTCTTTTAAGGAGTGCGTTATGGCACGTGTCTGCCAAGTTACTGGGAAGAAGCCGATGGTCGGCAACAATGTTTCCCACGCAAACAACAAAACCAAACGTCGTTTCCTGCCTAACCTGCAGAACCGTCGTATTTTTGTTGAATCTGAAAACCGCTGGGTCTCCCTGCGTCTGTCCAACGCTGGTCTGCGCGTAATCGACAAGGTCGGCATCGATGCCGTTCTGACCGACATGCGTGCCCGTGGCGAAAAAGTCTAATTAGGGAGCTACCATGGCAAAAACTGGCCGCGACAAAATCAAGCTGGAATCGACCGCAGGTACTGGTCACTTCTACACCACCACCAAAAACAAGCGCACGATGCCTGCTAAAATGGAGATCATGAAGTTCGATCCTAAAGCACGCAAGCACGTCGCTTACAAAGAAACCAAGATCAAGTAATCGATCGCCGTTTCCTGAAAACCACCTCCGGGTGGTTTTTTTTCGTCCCGGTATTTTGTGTCGGGACGAAAAAAACCCCGCATGGTGCGGGGCCTTTGCGACAACAACGATGACTTAAGCGTAGCTACGCAGCCGCAGCGAGAATTCTTGCAGCGACTTGATGCCTGACGCTTCGGCGCGGTTGCACCAGTCTTGCAGCTTGTGCAGCAGTTGCTCGCGGGTGAAGTGCGAACGTTCCCAGATCACGCCCAGCTCCACGCGCATGGTATGCATGGTTTCCAGCGCCTTGCTGTGCTGGAACAGTTCGATCAGTTGCTCCTGCTGCGGCGCTTCCAGCTTGCCCGGCTCGCGTTGCAGCAGCTTGCGCGACGATTTCAGGAAGCGCGATTCGAGCTTGGCTTTTTCCTTCAGATGCTCGCGCTCTTCGTTCCAGGCCGCCTTGACCGACTTGGCGTACTTGGCCATCACGTCGTAGCGGTTGGCGATGACGGACGCCAGGGTATCGAAGTCCGCTTCCACTTTGCCTTTGGCAAACTTGGGTTCCGGCGCGCGGCGCTTGACCTTGGCCAGGCCGACGATTTCCAGCGCGCGGATATAGCCCCAGCCGATGTCGAACTCGTACCATTTCGACGACAGCTTGGCCGACGTGGCAAACGTGTGGTGATTGTTGTGCAACTCTTCGCCGCCGATCAGGATGCCGAACGGGATGATGTTGGTGGCAGCGTCGCTGCAATCGTAGTTGCGGTAGCCCCAGTAGTGGCCGATGCCGTTAATGATGCCGGCGGCGGTAATGGGGATCCACATCATCTGCACGGCCCACACGCTGATACCGATCACGCCGAACAGCGCGAAATTGATGAAGAACAGCGCGATCACGCCCGAGGCGGAAAAACGCGTGTACAGGTTGCGCTCGATCCAGTCGTCAGGGGTGCCGTGACCGTACTTTTCCATGGTTTCCAGGTTTTTCGATTCGGCGCGATACAGCTCGGCGCCTTCCCAGAATACTTTTTTGATGCCACGCGTGACCGGGCTGTGCGGATCTTCTTCGGTATCGCACTTGGCGTGGTGCTTGCGGTGGATCGACGCCCACTCCTTGGTCACCTGGCCCGTGGTGAGCCACAGCCAGAAACGGAAGAAATGGCTGGGGATCGCATGCAGCTCGAGTGCACGGTGCGCCTGGTGGCGGTGCAGATAAATCGTCACGGCGGCAATCGTGATATGGGTCACGATCAGCGTGTAAAAAAATACTTCCCATGCACTGAAGCGGGTAACGCCGTTGGCAAGAAAATCCAGTACCGCATGTAAACTCAAGCTCATTCTCCAAAAAAGGCCCATGTTGCAACAAGGCGGATCCGCCAATATTGCTCTTTACAACAGGCGCAAAAAATCAATCTGTCTTATGCACAGCACGCCATTGTACGATGATTTGAGGACCTTTTGACGATAGGCCCGTGCGGTCCATGCCTAAGTTTTCAGCACGCTCGTGCTTAATGCCGGATCAGCCCTGGGTGTCATGCTCGGGTGGCTGGCCGGGTACGCGCATTTCGCGCGCCGGGAATGGCACCAGCACGTGGTTGTCCTTGAGCGCGCGCCAGATCGCGCGGTTGACGTCGGACGTCACGCCACCCCGCCCTTTTTCCGGATCGTTGATCCAGAAACTCAGTTGCAAGTCGAGTCCATCGACGCCGAAGCCGACCAGGGTGGCCGACGGCCCCTTGTCCTGCAACACGCGCGGCACGGTGCGTGCAGCATCTTCGAGCAGCTTGAGGACCATATCGACATCGGTCTCGTAAGCCACCGACACCTTGGTGGAAATATTGACCATGCTGTTCGACAGCGACGAATTCTGCACCGCGCCCGATACCAGCATCTCGTTCGGCACGATCGATTCCATGCCATCGAGACCCTGCAACACCGTATAGCGCGTGTTGATTTGCGTAACGCGCCCGCTGTACTTGTCCACCGTGATCATGTCGCCGATGGTAAGACTGCGGTCGAGCAGGATCACGAAGCCGGACACGTAGTTGCTGGCAATCTTTTGCAGGCCGAGACCGAGACCGACGCCGAGCGCGCCGCCAAACACCGACAGCACGGTGAGATCGATCCCCACCAGCGACAAGCTCAGCAGCACGGCAACGAGGATCAGCACGGCACGCGCAGTACGCGACACCACCACCCGCAGGTTGGTGTGCATGCCCTGCATTTTCATCAGCCATTCTTCGAGCGCGGTGCCGGCCCACAGCGCCAGCATCAGGAGCACCACCACCGAGATGGCCGCTTGCAGGATATCGGCGATCGAGACCTTGTACTTACCGAGCGGCAGTACCGTGTGGTCGAGGAAATAGAACACTTCGTCCCACATGCCGGTGATGTAGAGCACGTAGGCGGCCCACACCAGCAACTGGAACAGCTTTTCGAACGAGACCATGCCAGGGCTGATCTCGCGGTGGCGCGCGAACACGCGGCGCAGCACGTAGAAGGTGAACCGGATTGCCGCCAGCGCGCCGAAGATCGGCATCGCCACGTTGACCAGGTTGGTATGCGGCATGTACTGGCGCAGCACCAGGCGCGACAGCCACAACAGGCACATGATGGCCAGCGGCCCCATCACCCTGCCAAAACTTTCGACACCGAAGCGTGCCATATTGCCCTGGCTTTCGTTGCGGCCGAAACGGGTGCGCAGCATGGTGGCCAAGGTCCAGCCCAGCACGATGGAAGCGACGATGGCGCCCAGCTGCCACACCAGTAAAATGTTCTTGAAGTCGCCGGTGATGTCGTCGATCAGTTTTAGGAGCGGCTGTTGTGGGGTCATCGTCAATTCTTAGGTCGTGCGGGAATGATCCGGACAGGGACTGTGCCCTGCCCGGCCGTGCTGGTTACTGCGATTACTCTTCTTCTGCTTCTTCCTGCACCGGTGCGGCCTTCTTGGCCATCGGCTTGCGCTCGAACACGGCAGCAAAGAAGCCGTCGGTCTGGTGCTTGTGCGGCAGCAGTTTCAGGAAGTCGCCCATTTCCAGGTCGATCTTCTGTTCGGCCAGCACTTTGCTCATCGGTACCAGTTCGAAGTCCGGGTGGGCTGCCAGGAACTGGTTGGCGATGAAGTCGTTCTCTTCGTCGAGGAAGCTGCAGGTGGCGTACACCAGGCGACCGCCGCCCTTGAGCAGGCGCGCGGCGCCGTCCAGGATCGCGGCCTGCTTGGTCTGCATTTCAGCGACAGCGCTTTCCTGCTGGCGCCATTTGACGTCCGGATTGCGGCGCAGAGTACCCAGGCCGGAGCACGGCGCATCGACCAGCACGCGGTCGATCTTGCCGGCCAGGCGCTTGATCTTGGCATCGCGCTCGTGCGCGATCAGCACCGGGTGCACGTTGGACAGGCCGCTGCGCGCCAGGCGCGGCTTGAGCTTGGCCAGGCGCTTTTCGGAGACGTCGAACGCATACAGGCGGCCGGTATTGCGCATGGTGGCGCCCAGTGCCAGCGTCTTGCCGCCGGCGCCGGCGCAAAAGTCCACCACCATCTCGCCGCGCTTGGCGCCAACCACGGCCGACAGGATCTGGCTGCCTTCATCTTGCACTTCGATATGGCCATCCTTGAACAGCGGCAGGTTTTGCAGCTGCGGCTTTTGCAGCACGCGCAGGCCCAGCGGCGCGAACGGCGTTGGCGTGGCGCGGATCGGCGCCTCGGCCAGGGTGGCGATGACGTCGTCACGATTGGCCTTGATGGCGTTCACGCGCAGGTCCAGCGGCGCCGGCTGGTTCATGCCATCAGCCAGCAACAGGGTTTCTTCTTCGCCCATTTGCGCGACCAGCTTGTCGAATAGCCACTTCGGCATGTTCGAACGGCTCGACTTGTGCATCACCTTGCGGTCGATTTGCAGTATGCGCTCGACCCACTGCACTTCATCGTCGGTCAGGCCACCGAGCGACTCGACACCGACCGCGTCGGCCATGCCCAGCAGGGTCAGGCGACGCATGGTGGCGCCGCCGCCTGCTTCGGAGAAATCGGTATAAAACGATTTGTTGCGCAGCACGTTGTACACGCACTCGGCAACGGCGCCGCGTTCGCGGCCGCCCAGGCGCGGGTGGTCTTTGAAATAGCGCGACAGGGTGGTATCGGCTGGCGCGGCAAAGCGCAAAATCTCGCGCAACACTTCTTCGGCGTTGGCGAGTATCGCTGGAGGCAATCTCATGGAAATCCTTGGTTAATATTTCTGCTGTGTTTCAGCGGTCTGCGATCAGTGTTCGAGGACCTGGGTATGTTCTTGCGCCATCGTCAGCTTGTCATCCACGAAATCGCGCACGGCCTGCGGGTAAAGCTTGTGTTCCTGTACCAGCACCCGCGCCGACAGCGTGTCGGGCGTATCGCCGGGCAATACCGGTACCCGCGCTTGCGCGACGGCCGGGCCATGATCGAGCTCGGCAGTGACAAAATGCACGGTCGCGCCGTGCTCGGTCACGCCAGCCGCCAGCGCCTGCGCATGGGTGTGCAGGCCCGGAAACAGCGGCAGCAGCGACGGGTGGATATTGAGCATGCGGCCCGCGTAATGGTCCACGAAGCCCGGCGTCAGGATGCGCATGAAGCCGGCCAGCACCACCAGGTCGGGCGCGTAGCCATCGATGACGGTTTGCAGGGCGGCGTCGAACGCTTCGCGGCTGGCGTAATCCTTGTTCGAGACCACGGCAGTAGCGATGCCATGCGCGGCGGCAAATTCGAGCCCGCCGGCGTCGGCACGGTTGCTGATCACGGCGGCAATGCGGGCCGGCCAACGCTCGGCCTGGGCCGCGCGCACGATCGCTTCCATGTTGCTTCCGCGACCTGAAATAAGGATGACGATGTTTTTCATAGGCCGACATTGTACCTTGTCCACACCAAGCGGACCAGAAAATGCCGAGGTTAACGACGGCTATGTTGCAGCGCAGCAGGCCTCAGCCCCGGCGCATCAGTGGCAACTGGGGATGGTTTGCGGCCTACTCGAACGAGTAGAACACGCGGAACGGGACCTGCTTTTCGGCCCAATAATCGGCAGCATCGCGGAAGACGTCAAGCAGGGTTTCCCGTGCTTCCTTGTCAAATTTCTGGGCATTCGGCAATTGTTCGAGCACGACCAGGAAACCTTCCTGGTGGCCGGCAGCGGCCATGGTGGTGGTCAGCGTTTCGCGCAGACCGTCGAAATTCTTGCCTATGCCCTTGGGAAACTGGAACGATTCGGCGATCAGGCCCAGCACTTGCTGCTTGGTGGCACCGGCGAGCGGGTGCGCATACAGGAAGTGATGGCCGAGGCGCGCCGCTTCCTCCTGCAATTCGACCACGCGGAAAGCGCGGATCGACTGCACCAGGTTGGCGGGCACGGTCATCAACAACGTCTCGTTTCCCTCGATCTGACCAGGTATGTACGGTGTGTCCACTTTGTTGTCGAGAGTGCCTAACTTGTGAATTAATGAGTAAATAATTTGAGCACCTGTCCACTTAACACGGCCGGCGGGTCAGTGCCAACCGTGGTCGATTCAACATGTTTTTGAATCCCATACGCTTATTAGGGTAACGTGTTGTTCCTCCCAGATCAACACGAAGTTGATTCGTGGCGCAATATTTGTTAAAACTGGAACATTCTGAGGGGGTTTTAAGACGAAATCGGCACATTTGTCAGGATTCGCCGGCGGTGGCGTTTCTGTCCCGCTGTTACAATTTGTTGCCACAGATACCAGTTGACCACTGGCCCTGAAGCGCCAACCGGACTACCATACAATCACGCGTCTCAGAGTACCTGACACGCACCCCCGACAGACAACCACCCGAGGTATCAAACATGAGCCTGCACACCAAATTGATCGCGGCAGCCCTCTGCGTCAGCGCCCTGCCATTTGCACAAGTTGCCAGCGCCGCCGATTTCGAAGATTACGGCCGCGTAGTGCGCGTGACGCCGCAGGTCGAGCAGATCAACCGTCCGCGCCAGGAATGCCGTACCGAATACGTGCAGGTCCAGCAACCGCCACCACAGCGCGGCGTGGGCGGCGCCATCATTGGCGGCCTGATCGGCGGCTTGGCCGGTAACCAGGTGGGTGGCGGCAGCGGCCGCTCGGCAGCCACCGCAGCTGGTGCCATCGCTGGCGCCGTGATCGGCGACCGCACCGAGAACTCGAACGTTCCCAACAGCGGCGGCTACCAGGAACAGCAAGTCAAGCAGTGCCGCACGGTCGATCACTGGGAGTCGCGCACTTCCGGCTACCAGGTCACCTACGAATATCGCGGCCGCAACTACACCGACGTCATGTCGTACGACCCGGGCGAACGCCTGCGCCTGCGCGTTGCCATCGAGCCGATGCAGCGTTAATCGTCCACCAAGCGTTGTTCGATGCTGAGGTAATGCCGGCCCCGAGGCCGGCATTGTCGTTTACGGCTTGCCGCTGGCCTCGCCCACGCGGGATAATGCCGGTTCATTCCCGCCTTTCCCCTGCCCAATGCTGATCAAACGTAAATCCATCGAAAAAGAAGAATCCTCCCGCCTGGCACGCAAGCCCAAGTTTGCGCCGGTCACGTTGTCCGAGCAGGATGGCGTGCGTTATCTGCATTTCGGCACGGAATGGGTGCAAGGTGCGATGCGTATCCGCAAACCGAACTGGCCCGAACTCGAATACGCGCAGCAGATGATGGCCGCCATGCTGTGGCAGGAACAGCCGCGCCACCTGGCCCAACTGGGCCTGGGTACGGCCACCCTCACCAAGTTCAGCTACACCACTTTCCCGGATGCGACGATTACGGCGGTGGAACTCAATCCATCGGTGATCGCCATTTGCGAGTCGATGTTCAAGCTGCCGCCGAACGACGCCCGCCTGCGCGTGCTGGAAATGGATGCACTCGATTTCGTCAACGACGAGGCCAACGCAGGCACCATCGACGCCCTGCAAGTGGACCTGTACGACGCCACCGCGCGCGGCCCGGTGCTCGACACCGCCGAGTTCTACCAGGCGTGCAACCGCTGCCTGAGCGATGATGGCATCATGACGGTGAACCTGTTCGGCGACCACCCGAGCTATGCACGCAACATCAAGGCCATCAAGTTCGCGTTCGCGCAAGTGATTTGCCTGCCGGAGGTCCATGATGGCAACGTCGTGGCGATCGCCTTCAAGCGCCAGCGCGCCATCGACCTCGAGGCGCTCACCGCGCGCGCCGCGCAGATCCTGGCCGACACCAAGCTGCCGGCCAAGTCGTGGGTCAAGGGCATTGCCGCCAGCCTGACCAAGTAACGCAACAAGCAGCAGCGGCGCCGGAACGGTCCGGCGCCGAGACAGTGGGAGCTTCGCATGTCCGCACCGCTCGATCTGCAAGACATCTATAACTGGCTGCTGGCCGACGGCATGGTGCGCAAGAGCGAGGTCAATACGCTCTACGCCCACAGCCAGGCCATCATGAAGAACAGTCCCATGCACCCGCTGTGCGCGGTGGCGCATGGCAAGCTGCTCTCGGCCCAGCCGCCGCACAAGCTGCTTACGCTCGACGCCCTGTGCGAGTGGATGGCGCACCGTCACCAGTTGCCCTTCATCCGCATCGACCCGCTCAAGATCGATTTCACCAAGGTGGCCGACGTCATGTCCGCCAGCTACGCGGCGCGCTTCCACATCCTGCCGGTCGAACTGACGCCGGACATGCTGGTGGTGGCCACCTCGGACCCCAACGCCACCGAATGGGAAGCGGAAATCGCGCGCCTGTCGCGCCGGGCCATCCGCCGCGTGATCGCCAACCCGCTCGACATCGCCCAGTACACCACGCAGTTCTTCAGCCTGGCCAAGTCGATCAAGAAGGCCAACAAGAGCAACAGCAACGAACTGGCGCTGCGCAACAACTTCGAACAACTGGTGGAACTGGGCAAGGCCAGCAAACAGGTCGATGCCAACGACCAGCACGTGATCAACATCGTCGACTGGCTGTGGCAGTACGCGTTCGAGCAGCGCGCCTCCGACATCCACCTCGAACCCAAGCGCGACATGGCGTCGATCCGTTTTCGCATCGACGGCGTGCTGCACCAGGTGTACCAGGTGCCGGCGGTGGTGATGATTGCCATGACCGCGCGCATCAAGCTGCTGGGGCGCATGGACGTGATCGAAAAACGCCGCCCGCAGGACGGTCGCATCAAGACCCGCACCGCCGGCGGCCAGGAAGTGGAGCTGCGCCTGTCCACGTTGCCGACCGCCTTCGGCGAAAAACTGGTAATGCGTATTTTCGATCCCGACGTGGTGGTGAAAACCCTGCCGGAGCTGGGCTTCCCGGTCGACGACGCCGCGCGCTGGGACAGCCTCACGCGCCGCCCGCACGGCATCATCCTGGTGACCGGCCCCACCGGCTCGGGCAAGACCACCACCTTGTACACCACGCTCAAGGCGCTGGCCACGTCCGAAGTCAACGTGTGCACGGTCGAAGACCCGATCGAGATGGTGGAACCGGCCTTCAACCAGATGCAGGTGCATCCCGCCATCGACCTGACGTTTGCCGACGGCGTGCGCGCGCTGATGCGGCAGGACCCGGACATCATCATGGTCGGTGAGATCCGCGACCTGGCCACGGCCGAGATGGCAATCCAGGCTGCGCTCACCGGCCACCTGGTGCTGTCCACCCTGCACACCAACGACGCGCCGTCGGCCGTGATGCGGCTGCTGGAACTGGGCGTGCCCTACTACCTGCTGGAAGCGACGCTGATCGGCATCATGGCGCAGCGCCTGGTGCGCACGCTGTGCGATCACTGCAAAACGCCCGACGGCGAACTGGCCGACGACCTGTGGCACAGCCTGGGCGGCGCCTGGCACATGCCCAAGCCGGCCGCCATCTACCGTGCCGTCGGCTGCGCTGAATGCCGGCAAACCGGCTACCGGGGCCGCACCGGCCTGTACGAACTGCTGACGGTGACCGAACAATTCGGCGAACAGATCCGCGAAGAAACCGACGTCCACGCGCTGCGCCGCCAGGCCGTTGCCGACGGCATGAAGCCGCTGCGCATCGCCGGCGCACTGAAGATCGCCGAAGGGGCGACCACGGCGGACGAGGTGCTGAAGGCGACAGCGGCGCTGACGTCCCGGGGCGCTGCAAAACAAGCGCCTTAAAATAACCCTTGGCACCAGCTGGGGAGCTGTATATAATACGGCCTCTTTCGGGGGTCGTTAGCTCAGCTGGTAGAGCAGCGGACTTTTAATCCGTTGGTCGCAGGTTCGAATCCCGCACGGCCTACCACCGAATTCAGCAGCATCAGATCAAGGTTACCCGCTTCATGCGCGTAGCCTTTTTTTGTATCCGCGCAAAACTTCACATGCCGATCACCATCGCCCACCTGTTCCTCAAGCGCGCACGCCACCAGCCGGTCGTGGAGCAAAGCGCCATCACGCTGACCACAGGCGTGGGCATCGCCGGCGACATCCACGCCCACAAACTGAGCCCGCGCCAGGTGCTGGTCACGCTGGCGGCGGAACTCGATGCGCTGGCGGTGGCGCCGGGCGCGCTGTACGAGAACCTGGTGATCTCGGGCGCCGCGCCCGCAGACTTCCGCCCCGGCAGCGCCATCGTCACTGGCGATGTTGAAATCCGCCTCACCATGTACTGCGAACCGTGCAAGCGCATCGCGCCGCTGGTGGGCAACCTGGCGGCCGTGGTGGAGCGGCGCGGCATCCTAGGCGTGGTGGTCCATGGCGGCACGCTACGCAGCGGGGATACGGTCGCACTCGTCCCGGGGCGCTATGCGCCGCTGCCGGACTCGGTGCAGCAAAAGTTCTGCGACTTTGTCGGCACCGTGCCACGCGGGCGCGTGGTGCGCTACCGCGATATCACCATGGCCATGGGCGTCGATGACAGTTTTATACGCGCCCTGCCCGGCTACATCAAACGTCACCTGGACACGGGGCTACCGCTGCACCGCATCGTCAACGGGCACGGAAAGTTGCTGGCGGCGCTGCCGCAACAGGCGCGCATGCTGGCAGCCGAGGGCGTGCCATCGGAAGGCGCGGTCGATCTCGACCGCTTTCTGTGGCAGGGCTGAGACCTCCGCACGCATGCACGGCGGCAGACGTTAAACAGACGTTACAATATCCGCATAACGATCGATACTTTATAAACGATATGCCTGGAGACGCCATGCGCCACGCTGCGCGCGCCATGTTGTTCCTGTGCTGCCTGCTGCTGGCGGCAGGCAGCCAGGCGCAAAACATCGTCACGCTGCGCGTGGCCGCGCAGACCGGCACCGAGCCGAAGTTCATCGACGGCGGCAACGGTCGCGTGATCGGCCTGTGCATCGACATCTTCCGCACCATCGAGCGCATCGACCCGGGACTGGTGTTCGCGGGCGACCAGCAATGGCTGCCGCTGATCCGCGCTGTGTCGGAAGTCACGACGCGCCAGGACGACCTGGCGTGCGCCATCCAGCGCTCGCCGGAGCGCGAGCGGCAACTGGTATTCCTCGATCCTGTCATTCTCCAGTTCCAGTACCTGCTGGTGGCGCGCGCAGACGACCAATTGGTGGTCAACAGCTGGGACGACCTGCGCGCGCTCGGCGAGCGCGGCGTGGTGCTGGTCAACCGGGGCTTCACCACCTCGGATTACCTGAAGCAGCTGGGCGGCCTGCAGATCAACGCCAGCGCCACCGATCCGGCCATCAACCTGCAAATGCTGGTGGCGCGGCGCGGCCGGGTTTTCCTGCACCGTAATCCGGGACTCAAAACGCTGATCGCACGCACCGGCATGACCGGCAAGGTCAAGGTGCTGCCACACGTGATGTACGAGAACCCCACCTATATCGCCATCGGCAAGCATGTCGATGCGGCGGTCGTGGCACGCGTGCGGCGCGCACTGGAGCAGATGGAGCACACCGGCGAACTGGCGCGCATCGTCAAAAAATGGGAGTAGCCGCCGCACGATGACAAGCCCGAATTGACAGCCCCGGCAGTATTGGTCACTATCGCTTTTTAACTTTTTATCGGGCGACTGTTTTGATGACCATACCGCGACTTTCCGTTCTTGCCTTTGCCCTTGCCACCGTGCTCGCCGGCCCATCACAGGCGGCTGCCGAAGCACCGACCGCCAAGCGCGCCATCACCCACGAAGACGTATGGCTGATGAAGCGCGTGGGCGCGCCGACCGTCAGCCCGGACGGCAAGTGGGCAGTGTTTTCCGTCACCGATCCGGCCTACGACAGCAAGGAACAATGGTCGGACCTGTGGATCAAGTCGCTCAATGACGACAGCGCGCCACGCCGCCTGACCTTCAGCAAGGGCGGCGAAGGCGCCGTCAACTGGTCGCCCGACAGCCGTCAACTGGTATTCACGGCCAAGCGCGAAGGCGACGACGCCGGCCAGATCTACCGCATCGACATCGCCGGCGGCGGCGAAGCCCAGCGCCTTACCACCCTTACCCTCGGCGCACGCACACCCAAGTTCAGCCCCGACGGCAAGCAACTGCTGTTCGTCAGCGACGTCTTTCCCGGCGCGGCCAGCGAGGAAGACAACAAACGCATCGCCAAGGAACGCAAGGACCGCAAGTACAACGTGCGCGCCTACGAGACCTTCCCGCCGCGCTTCTTCGACAAATGGCTCGACGATAAAAAAGTGCGCCTGTTCGTGATGGATGCCGCCGTCGGCGCCCAGCCACGCGATGTACTGGCTGGCACCAGGCTGGCGCAGATGCCGGGCTTCGGCGGCGGCCAGGGCGACGAGGGCCAGTCGCTCGACGCCATCTGGTCGCAAGACGGCAAGACCATCGTTTTCTCGGCCTCCACCAACCGCGACGAGGCGGCGCGCGCGTCCGGCCACACGCAAATCTTCGCGCTGCCGGCAACTGGCGGCGAAGTACAGCAGCTCACCCAGGACAAGCACAGTTACAAGGCGCTCAAGTTCAGCCGCGACGGCAAGACCCTGTTTGCGCTGACCGAAGAGGAAGCGCCGGGCAAGGTGTATGACGTCTCGCGCCTGGCCAGCCTGGCCTGGCCGGTAACCAACCCGGCGCCAACAATCCTGACCGCGTCGCTCGACCGCTCGATCTCGCGCTTTGCCCTGCCTGATGGCGCGAACCGCATCGTGTTCAGCTACGAGCACGCGGGCCTCGAACAACTGCACTCGATCAAGTACGACGGCAGCGACCTGCGCGCGGAGAATTCGCCCGCCACCGGCGCCATCGGATCGTTCAACGCTGGCGGCAAGGCCTTGGTAGGCGTGTGGGAGTCGGCCATCAATCCACCCGAGGTGTATTCGTTCAATGGCACGCCCAAGCGCCTGACGTCGTTCAACGTCGAACGCGCGGCGGCCATCGACTGGCAGGCGCCCGAGCACTTCTGGTTCAAGTCCAAGGATGGCCGCATGATCCACAACATGATCATCAAGCCGGCCAACTTCGACCCGGCCAAAAAATATCCGCTGTTCTCGGTGATCCACGGCGGCGCCGCCAATATGTGGCGCGACCAGTTCGTGCTGCGCTGGAACTACCACCTGCTGGCCAAGCCCGGCTACGTGGTGCTGCTCACCGACTACAAGGGTTCGACCGGCTACGGCGAGGAATTTGCGCGCGCGATCCAGGGCGATCCTTTAAAAGGTCCGGCGGAGGAGCTGAACGAGGCGGTGGACGAAGCGGTCAAAAAATACAGCTACATCGACGGCAGCAAGCTGGCCGCCGGGGGCGCCAGCTACGGCGGCCACCTGGCCAACTGGCTGCAGGCGACCACCACGCGTTATAAAGCCATCGTCTCGCATGCGGGGGAGATGGACCTGATCATGCAGTGGGGGACCAGCGACAGCATTTACGGCCGTGAAGTCAACAGCGGTGGTCCGGTCTGGGAAAACCTGCCCGTGTGGCGCGAGCAGAGCCCGGTGATGCAAGGCGGGAACCACGCCAAGGGCACGGGTTTCACCACGCCGATCCTGATCTCGGTAGGTGAACTCGATTACCGCGTACCGGCCAACAACGCGCTGATGAACTTTGCCACCCAGCAGCGCCTGAACGTGCCGAGCAAACTGCTGGTCTTCCCGGAAGAGAATCACTGGATCCTCAAGGGTGAAAACAGCCGCTACTTCTACAACGAAGTGCACGGCTGGCTGGCCAAGTACCTGAACTGACTTCGGGACGCACGCTACCAGGCGTTACGCCGGCTTGATCGCCGGCGCAGGCTGCCGGTGTATCAGCATGACCAGCGCGGCGGCCACCAGGCACGCCGCGCCGGCAGCGAACAGCGCCGGGTTGTAGGTCAGCAGCAGGGTGCGCACGCGCCCTGCTCCCCACGCGGCCACGGCCGCGCCCAGCTGGTGTCCCGCGAACACCCAGCCGAACACCATCCCCGCCCGCTCCTTGCCGAACGTGGTGGCCACCAGCCGCACCGTGGGTGGCACCGTGGCGATCCAGTCCAGGCCATAGAACATGGCGAACAGCGACAATCCATAAAACGTGAATTCCGAATACGGCAGCCAGAACAGCGACAGCCCGCGCAAGCCGTAGTAGATCAGCAGCAGCTTGCGGTTGTCGTAGCGGTCCGACAGCCAGCCCGAGCCGATGGTGCCGACCAGGTCGAACGCTCCCATCATCGCCAGCACCGAGGCAGCAGGCACCGCGCCCATGCCGGCGTCGCCGCACAGCGAGATGAAGTGGGTCTGGATCAGGCCATTGGTACTGAGCCCGCAAATGAAGAAGGTGCCGAACAGGATCCAGAACACGCGATGACCCGCCACGCTGGCCAGCACCTGGAATGGCGTAGCGAACGTCACGTGCATCGGCGGCGCAAGCGGCGCGACCGGTGTGCCGGGCGCCGCGCCATATGGCGCCAGGCCTACTTCATTGGGCCGGTTGCGCATGAAGGCCCACACCAGCAGCGCCACCAGCGCACACGCCACGAACACCGGCAAGACGGCGAGGCGCCAGCCGAAGTGCTCGATCAGCCACGCCCCCACCGGCAGGAAGATCAACTGCCCGGTAGCCGAACTGGCCGTGAGCACGCCGACCACCAGCCCGCGATGGCTGTCGAACCAGCGGTTCGAGACCACCGCGCTGAGCACCAGCGCCGTCATGCCCGAGCCGATGCCCAGCATGATTCCCCAGAACAGGATCAGGTGCCAGAACTGCGTCATGACCGTGGCCAGCGCCATGCCACCCGCCACCAGCGACAATGCAGTGACCACCACCGCGCGCAGGCCGAAGCGCTCCATCAGGATTGCCGCGAACGGCCCCATCAAGCCGAACAGCACGAAGCGCATCGCCAGCGCCGACGAAATCTGCTCGACATCCCAGCCGAACTCGCGCGACAGCGGTTGCAGCAGCGCGCCGGGCAGCCCGAGCGCGGCCGACGACGTCAGCGCGGTCAGAAACGTGACGGCGACGATCACCCAGGAATAATGCCAGCCGCGCCGCTGCAGCCAATGGGAAAAACCGAGTGCGAACATCATGACCTCGACCGTGCGTGCGCGCCGGCGGCACGCTGGCAGCCAGTTTAAATTATGATCATAATGAATACAAGCAAAACAAAGGGCCGGATGTACCGGCCCCTCTTCACGCTACACTGTGCGGATTACTTCACGCGCAGCGAGTTTTGCACGTCGTGCACGCCTTTGACGCTGCGGGCGACATTGGCAGCCTTGTCGGCTTCAGCTTGCGATGGCACGAAGCCGCTCAGCGACACTTTACCGTTGTTGGTTTCCACTTTGACGTCCAGCGATTTGAGCGATGGCTCGGCCATCAGGCCGGTTTTGATCTTGGTGGTGATCACGGAATCGGCCACAGCATCTTTGGCCAGTGCGGTTTTCGAACGGGCCTCGCAGCTCACTTTGTCGCCGCCGGTCAGGTTGTTGCAATCAACGCCAGTCTGGGCGATGTCGGCGGCTTGCTTGCCAGCCTTGGCATCGTTGATGGCAGCGGTTTGCTGCATCTTGGCGGTGCTCTTGCAGCTGTCTTTGTTGGCGCCAGTCTGGGCGTCGCATTTTTCTTCGTCCAGGTCATAGCGGGCGTCCGCCACGGCAATGCGGGCTTTTTCCAGCGAGTTCTTGTCGTTCTTGTACTTGGTGGTGGCGTCGAGCTCAGCCTGCTTTTGGTCCAGCTTGGCTTGTTCTTCGCAGATATCCTTGGCGTTGCCCGATTGCGCATCGCAAGCGGCTTTGGCGGATTTGTAGCTGGCTTCGGCGCGGTCGGCGGCGGCTTTGTAGGCGACGGTATCTTGTTTTGGGGTAGCGGCGAAAGTCATGCTGGTGGCGCTAGCCAGTACCAGGAAGAGCAGCTTGTTCATGATATGTCCCTCTGTGTTGTGGTGGTTGATGGACACATTAAACCGCGCGGCCGCCCTTTTCTCTGTGCGGAACCGTACAAAAATGACATGGTGACGAGTTCGCAACTACTCCCCGTTTGCAAGCCCCTTGCGCCACAAGCTGCCCGCCTGCTCGAACAACGGCAACCGGCTGTTGAAGGCGTCACCAGTCTTCGCCAGTTGCAGCCACGCCATGGTGCCATGCGATTCGACGGACGCCACCGCCGCCGATGCCGGCGCGCGCACCTGCCGCATCCACGCGGCCACGTCCGCGTAATGCTCGGGGTGCTGCTGATGAGTCCACGCCAGCGCCACCAGGTCGGCAAAGCCTTCCTCGCGCCGGGTCTGTTGCAGCGACTGGGCCGGTTGCGCGCCGCCGTGGGCGAAGCCTGAAGGCGTCTGGTGCCAGGCGCCCTGCGCATAGCGCCAGCAGTGGGCGATCTCGTGGGCGAACATGGCTTCGATCATCAACGGGCGCCGCGCTTCGGGCACGCTGCCGAGGATGTCTTCCGCTTGCGGATTGCCGCGCAGGGACAGCACCAGCTTGCAACGGCCATCGTGGTAGCCCACGGCCACCGGCACGTCGTTGGCGCGCGCCTGCGGCTGCACGGTGATATCGACCGGCAGCTTGAGGTCGTGCTTGGCGTAATTGATCACGGATAAACCCGCCGTCAGCCAACGGGTTTCCATCGAGGTCAGTTCGGCGGCTAAGGCCGGGCTGCAAGACAACATCAGGAGTGGGATGAGTGTGCGCTTGATCATGGTGGCGATTTCCTTGATCAAAACTGTAGCACGGTGACCGCAATAATTATTGCTTTGTGGAAGGTCTTACAACAGTAAATTATTACGTAGGCAAAGTTGAATGCTTGAGGTTTTAAAACGGGATTCTGCAACGTTGCGGAACCCCGTCGTCCTTACTTCGCCAGCAGGCTGTTGGCGGTCTTGAACTGCGGACGGATGTCGTTCGGCACCGACTTCATCTTGTCGAGCGCCTTTTGCACGTCGGGACGGATCACCACGTACTTGGCCATCATCTCCTTGGCGCGCGCGTAATCGCCGGTCGCTTCGATCATCAGGAACTCGCGGTCGAGCTCCTTGACCGCGTCCTTGATCCTGGCAAAGTCCACCGAGAAGGTTCCGTCGCCGTGCGACACAAAACCGCCCTTGTCGAGCAGGTAGTTGACCTGGATTGCCATGCCGCGCGCGTGCGAATCGGTCAGGCCGAAGTGCAGCGTGCGGAAGGCCGAGGCCAGGAACGTCGTGTACAGCTTGCGTTCGGCCGCCTCGCCCTGCCCCAGAATGCCTTTCAACTGGCCTTTGCCCATCATCACGTCAAGCACGTACAGGCCGGTGATGTCCGCTTTGGCTTCCTCGATGGTGGAATAGGCTTCCTTCAGGTCTTGGCGCGGCGTCGAGGCCTTGCCGTCGATGGTGGTGGCGTGGGGACCGAGGCCGTGGGTGATTTCGTGCGCCAGGATGTGGGTGAAGAACGAGTCGAAATCGACGTCCTTCTGGTCGGCGGCCCGCAACACCAGTTTCGAGATCGGCGTGAGCGTCGATTTGAATTTCGCTTCCTGCACGTTCTTGAGCATCACGCGCTTGGAGCCGCGCTGGCTGATGATGCGCTCGTCGTTGGGCAGGTTGTAGGCGGCCGTCTGCACGCCCATGTTGCCGTCGCCGGCGCCATAGACCTGGTTGACCACCACCATCGGCGCGATCGCGCCCACTTTCGGATTGCGGTACTGGGCGTCGATCGGCAGGCTGTCTTCCAGCTCCTGCATGTGCTGGGCGAAGAAGTCGAGCTTTTGCGTCTCTTTCTGGTCGCGGATATTCACGTACGCCTCGAACGCGGCCTTGTAGCCGAACAGTTCGTCGTTATAGGTCTCGTACGGGCCGATGGTGACGTCCACCGGCGAATCGAGATCCATCCAGGCGAAATCGGAAGCGAGATAGTCGTTGCTGAGGAAGGCATCGGCGCGCAGGTCGAGGAATTTTTTAAGCGACGCGTTGTCGGTGGCGGCAGCGGCCTGCTTGAGCAGTGCGGCGGCTTTTTCCAGTTCCGGCTGGTACTCCACCGAGTACGGCACGGTGGTGAACTGGCCGCCGGCATTGCGGCGGATCGCCGTGAAGAACCACTGCGCCTGCGACTTGTCGATGGCCGGCAAGGCGTTCATCCAGGTATCGAGCTGGGCCTTGCTGGCGTCGTCGGGATAGAAGCTGCCGCCTTCGGGCTTTTTGGCCGGGATCTTGATGCCGCCGATTTGCGCGGGCAGGAACGACTGGTGGTCGTCGAGGATGGACCAAGGCCCCTTGTTGAGCCAGAAGTAATCGAGGCGCGCCTTGCCCAGCGGCGTGGTGTCCTTTTTCAGCGCGGCCCACAGGGCCTCGTTGCCGGACCAGCGCTGGCGCAGTTGCAGCACGTCGATGATCTTGGCCGCTTCGATCAGCTTGACGATGGCCTGCTTGTCGCCGGCCGACAGTTTGCTGGTGTCGGCGGTCAGCGCTACGGGAGCGTAGCGCTGGCTCATTTTGTTCAGGTCGGCGATGGTGGCAGGGGCCGCGTAGGCAGCGGCGCAGGCGAATGCCATGGCCAGCGGGAGCAGGATTTTTTTCATACGAACCTCGGGTGGGGTGAGGTTCGTATTGTAATCCAGCGCTTACTTCGCCACAGCAGCCAACTGCGACGAAGGCTGCCAGCCCGCACCGAGCGACCGCGCCACGGCCACGGTCGCGAGCAAACGCTGGGTATTGATCTGCACCGCCGCGCAATCGGCCGCCAGCGCGCTGCGCTGGGCATCGGTCACGTCCAGGTACGTCGAAACGCCCCGCTCGTAGCGCGCCCGCGCCACCAGGTAGCCGCGCGCAGCGGCCGTTTGCGAGGCCGATTGCGCTTCGCCCTGCAACTGGCGTTCCTGCACGTCCGACAGCGCGTCTTCCACTTCGCGCAGCGCCGTCAGCAGTCTGGTTTCGTGGTTGGCCACCGCTTCGTCGTAGCGCGACTTGGCAATCGCCAGGTTGGCCTTGTTGCGGCCACCGTCGAAGATCGGCAGCGACAGCGCCAGCGGACCAACGCTGAACTGGCGCGCACCGCTCTCGCCGATGTTGCGCAGCGCTTCCGACGCGTAACCGAAGTTACCGGTCAGCGACACCGACGGATAGAACGCGCCTTCGGCCACGCCGATCTGCGCATTGGCCGCGCGCAGGCTGGCAACGCTGCCGGCCAGGTCGGGACGCTGCGCCAGCAGGCTGGCCGGCAAGCCGACGGGAATCGCCGGTGGCGCCGGCAGCACCGCAGGGGTGGCAGTAGCGGCAGTGAGCATCGCCGAAGGCGACGCCCCCACCAGCGTGGCCAGTTGGTGCTCGACCAGGTTGCGCTGGCGCTGCACTTCGTGCAGGTCGGCCTTGGCGTTGGCCAGTTCGATGCGGGCGCGCGAGACGTCGAGTTCATTCGACAGGCCGGCGTCGAAACGCGCGGTGACCAGTTGTTCGCTCTCGCGGCGGGTGTCCAGCGCGCCGTTGAGGATCGCCATTTCGGCGTCCAGCCCGCGCAACTGCCAGTAGGCCGTGGCCAGTTGCGACGACAGCATCAGCAGCACGCCGTCGCGGTCCGCTTCGGCGGCCAGCGCCTGCGCGTCGGATGCTTCCACCATCCGGCGCACGCGGCCCAGCAGGTCGAGCTCATACGAGAAATTGGCGCCGACCGCGTAGTTGTTACCCTTGATCGAACGGCCACCAAGCGCGATACCCTGCGAGGTTTCGGCCGACGTGCGCGAGTTCGACACCGAGGCGCTCACGCCCACCGAAGGACGCTGGTTGGCGCGCGACAGGCCCGCCTGCTCCTGCGCCTGCACCAGGCGCTGCCCCGCCGCCTTCACGCTCGGGTTCTCGCGCAGCGCGGTCTCTTCCAGGCGGTTGAGGATCGGATCGTTGAACACGGTCCACCACTGCGCCGGCAAATGGGCAGCCGTGCTGCCGGCTTGCGGCAGGTGGCGGAACGACGCGTCCTTGACGTTTTCGGGCGTGCCGAAGTCGGTGCCGACGGTGGCGCAGCCGGAGAGCGCTGCGGTAATGGAAACAGCGAGCGCGATGCGCTGCAAAGCTGAATGGAACATGGTGTTACCTCACAAAATTTTAGATTAGTGCCCGCCGCCACCGCCACCCGAAGGGGCTTTGACCTTGTCCGAGAACCACAGCACGCCGATGCAGGCAAACAGCACCATGGCGACCAGGAAGAAGCCGTCGTTGTAGGCCATCACGAACGACTCGCGCCGCACAATGCCGTCGATGGCCTTGAGCGCCATGTTCGACGCCGTGGTCGAGTCGAAGCCCTGGCCGATGAACGATTGCGTCAGCACCGACAGGCGTTCCTGCGTGGCGGCTGCAAAGCCGGTGACCGATTCGCCGATGCGCTGCGAGTGGAAATGCTCGCGCGACGTCAATGCGGTCGCCAGCAGCGCGATACCGATCGAACCGCCCAGGTTGCGGGTCATGTTGATCAGCGACGATGCCGACGGCATGTCCTTGGGCTGGATGCCGTTCATGGCAAAGTTCGACAGCGTGAGCATCACGAACGGCTGGCCCAGCGCGCGCACGATCTGCGACAGCAGCAGCTGGTCATAGCCGGTGGTGGCGTCCATGTAGGAGTTCATCAGGCACGAGCCGCCGAACAGCAGCAAGCCAAACGTGCACAGGATGCGGTTATCGACCTTGGACGACAGCTTGGCCACGAACGGCATGATGAACAGCTGCGGCAAACCGGACCACATGATCACTTCGCCGATCTGCATCGGCGAGTAGCCGGGAATCTGGCCCAGGTACAGCGGCAGCAGGAACGACGAACCATACAAGCCCATGCCCATCGCCATCGACAACGCGGTAGCGGCAGCGAAGTTGCGCTGGCCGTACAAGGCCAGGTTGACGAACGGCTGCTTCTTCAATGCGCTGTTGACCACCCAGCCCAGCAAACCAAAGATCGCCAGCGCGGCAAAGGTGATGATGAACGACGAATCGAACCAGTCCTTGCTGTTACCTTCCTCTAGGAAGATGGTGAGGCTGCCCAGGCCCACGGCCATGAAAAAGATGCCGCTCCAGTCGGCGCCCGACAGCAGAGATGGCTGGAATTTCTCCTTCTGCAGGCCATACGCGATACCGCCGATCAGCAGCAAGCCCGGCACCCAGTTCAGGTAGAAGATCGACGGCCAGCCATACAACTCGCTAAGGTAACCACCGAGCGTGGGGCCCATCGACGGCGCCAGCGTGGCGGTCAAGCCGAAGATGGCCATGCCGGTGGCGCGCTTCGATGGTGGCAGCTGCGTCATCACCAGCGTGAACGCCATCGGGATCAGGGCGCCGCCCGTAAAGCCCTGCATCATGCGGAAGATGATCATGCTCTCGAGGTTCCAGGCGAAGCCGCACAGGGTCGAGAACAGCAGGAACAGCGCGGTGGTGCCGATCATGTAGTTACGCGTGCCGAATACCCGCGTAAACAAACCGGTCATCGGAATGACGACGATCTCCGCCACCAGGTAGGCGGTGGCGATCCACGAGCCCTCTTCCTGGGTGGCCGACAGCGAGCCGAGGATGTCCTTCAACGACGAGTTGGTGATCTGGATGTCGAGCACCGCCATGAAGGCGCCCAGCATGCCGGCGGCAATCGCGATCCAGGTGCGGGCCGTGACTTTTTCGCTCGGCGCCGGCGGAGCGGCGGGTGCAGCCTTCCCCGCCGCCCTTGACGCCGGCGGATCGAATGTGGAACTGGCCATGATGTCGTTCCTTACTGGACCGTGGCAGGTGCGGCAGCGACCTTACGCTCGGACTTTTTCTCGTCCTGGTGGATCGCCACTTCGGCAATCGCCGACATGCCCGGCACCAGGCGGCCATTGAGGGCCTTCACGTCTTCCGGCCTGAACACGATCTTGACCGGCACGCGCTGGACGATCTTGGTGAAGTTGCCGGTGGCGTTATCGGCCGGCAGCAGCGCGAACTGCGCGCCCGATGCTGGCGCGAAGCTCTCCACGGTGCCGATCAATTCCTTGCCCGGCATGGCGTCGATGGTGACTTTGACTTCCTGGCCCGCATGCATCTCGGCCAGCTGGGTTTCCTTGAAGTTGGCGGTCAGCCACACGTTGTCCTGGACGATGGCAGTCAGTTGCTGGCCCGGCTGCACGCGCTGGCCCACTTCGATCGAACGCTTGCCGATGCGGCCCGCGACCGGCGCCAGGATGTGGTTGTAGGCTAGCTGCTGCTGGGCGTCCTTCAGTTGCACGCGCAGCACCGATACCTGCGCCTTGAGCACGTCGCGCGCCGATTCGGCGGCAGTGATTTGCGCGCGGGCGGCGGCAGCGTTGTCCTTGCGCGCGGCCAGGTCGGCGGTGGCGCTGGCGCGGCCTGCAACGGCAGCGTCGAGTTCCGCCTTGGAGACGGCTTTCATCTGGTCGTTATACAGCTGGCCGAAACGGTCGGCGTCCTGCTTGGCGCGCAGCAGCTGCGCCTGCGACTGCGCCACTTGCGCGGTGGCCGAACTGGCTTGCGCTTTCACTTGCATGATCTGGGCGTCGGCCTGCAGCACCTGCTGCTCGGCGCTGGCGATCTGCGCCTGGATCTGCTCGACCTTCACGCCCTGGTCGAACGGATCGAGTTCGGCGATCACGTCGCCCGCCCGCACGACCTGGTTGTCGTCGATCAGCACCTTGGTCACCACGCCGGAAATGCGCGCAGATACCGGGTGTACGTGGCCAGCCACGTAGGCATTCTCGGTCTCGACGAAGTTATGGCTGCGGTACCACATGCGGCCGCCGGCGCCGATGGCCACCAGCGCGATGATGGCGGCGACGATCAGCACCTTGCGCTTGGACTTGGCCGGCGCGGCTGGCGCGTTCTGGGGTGCCTGGGCGGCTGGGGCTGATACCGCAGTTGGACCTTTTTGTTCTTGCTGTTGTGGGCTGGACATGCACTGCTCCGAAAATAATGAAAGGGGATGAGCGCATTATTGGACGATTTCAATTGGAAGTCAAGAAATGAAACGATTGCATTTCATTTTATTTTGGACTAGCATGGCGCCATTCGCTATCATCGATCACCATGAAAAAAGACAACATTTCAACCGAGGAAGAACTCGACTGTCCGGACGCCACGCCGCACGAACCGTGTTTCGGCAAATCGGCCGGCCGGCCGCGCGCAGCCGACAAGGAAGCCCGCGAACAGGCGCTGGTGCACACTGCTGCCCAACTGTTCATGGAAAAGGGTTATAGCAAGGTCAGCCTGGAAATGATTGCCCGTGAAGCCCATGTTGCCGTGCGCACCATCTATGTGAAATTCGGCGGCAAGGCCGGCCTGCTGAGCGCAGCCATCACCCGGGGCCGCGCCAGGTTTTTCTCCGACATGACCAGCCTGGAAACCGACACGCGCCCGATGGAAGCGATCCTGGGCGACTACGCGCTGCGCTTCCTGGAACTGGTGTCGCAGCCGGCATTCGTCAACCTGCACCGCATGGTGGTGGCCGAGGCGCGCACCACGCCCGAGCTTGCCCAAACTTTTTACGATGCCGGCCCGCGCAAATCACGCGAGCAACTGGGCAAGTTTTTCGCCCGCGACGACATCAAGCCAAGACTGCGCACCGACCTGCCCCACGAATTTCTTCCGGTCCATTTTGTCAACTGCCTGATGGGCGACACCATGAGCCGCATGCTGTTTCCACCGGACCATCAACCTTCCCATTCTGAAATCCGGCGCCAGGCAGCCCAGGGCCTCGACCTGTTCCTGCGCAGCGTGGTTCTTTAGACACCAAAGGTCTGTACAACTTTGCCATTTGATCTATACTAATCCTTTACAAGGAGTGCATATGAGCAAAACAAATAGACTGGACTGGAGCCGACAAGTAACGCTCATGAACGAGCGCATCAAGAGCTTCCAGGCCAATCCGGGGCAAGAACAGCTGGAAGCCGTCATCGAAGAAATGAAAGCCTACGCCGAAGCAGCCCGCAACGGCGGCATCGAAATTCCGGCGCGCTTCACGGTCAACTAAGCCATCCGCGCGATGGCCGGCCACATGATCATCCGCACGCTGCAAGCAGCCGACGCGCCAGCATTACTGGGGTTCGAGCTCGCCAACCGCACGTGGTTCGAACAGCATGTGGCAGCCCGCGCGCCCTCGTTCTATTCCCATCAGGGCATCACCACCCACATCACCGAATATCTCGGCCTGCACGACCAAGGCGCCATGCTGCCCTGCGTGCTGGTGGACGTCGGCGGCGTCATCGTGGGCCGCGCCAACCTGCGCCATATCGACCGCGCGGCGGGTACCGGTGAAGTCGGCTACCGCATCGCCCATGACGCTGGTGGGCAAGGACTGGGCAGCCTGGCGCTACGCCACCTGCTCGATGCCGCCCGCAACGATTACCAGTTGCGTACCCTGGACGCCTGGATCACCGACGACAACCCCGGCTCGCGCCGTATCGTGGAAAAGCACGGTTTCATGCGCCTGGACCTGGCGCCGCTGCCGGAAATCTGCGGCGAACAACAGCGGTGGGCGTACGCTTACCGCTGTGCGCTGGCGCCCCCTTTTGCCCCCGCCCCATAAACAAAAAGCCGCCCGGCTTGCACCGGGCGGCTTCCTCATACTGCCTGCCAGAGAACTACTTGCGCGATTGCGCGACCAGCGCGTCGAGCACTTGCAGCGTGGCGGCGGTCAGCTGCTGGCGCGGGATGCCGGGGTTGGCGGCGTCCACCATCGACGGGTTGGTCAGGTAGCGGCCGTTGACGATGATGGTCGGCGTGCTGTTGACTTCATACGACGATGCCACGCGGCCGGCGTTTTTCAGGCGGTTGTTGATCGCGAACGAGTTGTACACGGCCAGGAATTTTTCCTTGTCGATGCCGTTCTTGACGGCCCACTCGATGTTGGCGTCGTCGCTTTGCAGGCGCTTGCGTTCCACGTGCCAGGTTTGCAGCACCTTGGCGTGCAGCTGCGACTCGAGCTTCATCGCTTCGAGCGTGAGGAACAGATGGGTTTCCGGATCTTTTTCACCGGTCAGCGGCAAATGGATGCGGCGGAAGCTGATGTTGTCGCCCTGCTTCTTGACCCAGTCCAGCATGGCCGGCTCCAGTGCGTAGCACGCCGGGCAGTGGTACATGAAGAACTCGATCACTTCGACCTTCTTGCCCTCGGCTTGGACCGGCTGCGGCGTTTTTAGCGTGGTGTACTCGGCGCCGCTCTTCGGTGCGGTGGGCGTGGCAAAAGCGGTACCGGCAAACATGGCGGCAACAGCGGCAGTGACAGCGGCGGTCAGGAACGTACGACGGAGCATGGTTATCCTTTAAAAAAATCTGCAAAAAATCTGCACTGCGAATATAACAGCTTCCGGCGCGCGGTGGCGGCGGTGCGGCCGCAATTCACACTACGCTACAATTGCTTACACATCTGCCTTCGGATCCCCCATGAAAATACCGCTGTTGTCGCCCGCCTCACTGGTCCTGGCACTGGCCCTGTCCCTGTCTTGTGCCCACGCCGCCGAACTGTCCCCCGTCGAGCAGAACATCGTCGCCGCCATCAAGGCCCGTTCGCCGCAAGCGCTGCAACTGCTGGAGCAATCGGTCAACATCAACAGCGGCACCATGAACATCGACGGTGTGCGCGAAGTGGGCAAGCTGTATCGCAGTGAACTCGACCAGCTGGGCTTTGCCACGCGCTGGATCGACCTGCCGCCAGCCATGCGCCGCGCCGGCCACTTGGTGGGCACGCGCGAGGGCAAGCAGGGCAAACGACTGCTGCTGCTCGGCCACCTCGACACCGTGTTCGAAAAAGACAGCCCGGTGCAGCTATGGCAGCGCAACGGCGACCGCGTGCGCGGCCAGGGCGTGAACGACATGAAGGGCGGCGACGTGGTCATCCTCGAAGCGCTGCGCGCACTGAAAAGCGCCGGTGCACTCGATAACACCACCATCACCGTGATGTTCACCGGCGACGAAGAAAGCGCCGGCGAACCGATCGCCACGTCGCGCGCCGACATGGTGGCCGCCGCCAAACGCAGCGACATCGCGCTCTCCTTCGAAGGCACCATGCGCAACCAGGACGGCCAGGACACCGGCACCATCGGCCGCCGTTCGGCGTCGTCGTGGGAGCTGGAAGTCAAGGGCAAGCAGGGCCACTCGAGCACCATCTTCACCGACAAGGCGGGTTATGGCGCCGTGTACGAAGCGGCGCGCATCCTCGACGGTTTTCGCCAGCAGGTGATCGAACCCGATCTCACGTTCAGCGCGGGACTGATCCTCGGCGGCACCGATGCTGGCGTCGATGAGACAGGCACGAAGGGCCAGGCCGCCGGCAAAACCAACGTGATCGCCAGGACCGCGCTGGTGCACGGCGACCTGCGTTATCTCACCTACGAACAGCGCGATCGCGCGCATGCGAAAATGCGCGCCATCGTCGCGCAAAACCTGCCCGGCACCAGCGCCAGCATCAGCTTCCACGACGCCTATCCGCCGATGGCGCCCACGCCCGGCAACCTGGCGATATTGAAGGTGTATTCGCAGGCGAGCAGCGACGCCGGCCTGGGCGCCATCCCCGCCCTGCCCCCGGGCCAGCGCGGCGCCGGCGACATCCAGTTCGTGGCCTCGCTGGTGGACAGCCTCGATGGCCTGGGCGTGGCCGGCAACGGCGCCCATTCGCCGGACGAAGACCTGGAAATCGCCTCGCTGGAAAAGGCCACGATCCGCAGCGCTTTGATGATCTACCGCCTGACCCGTTAAAGCTACACGTGGCCGGGGCGGGCCTCCAACCCGCCGATATCCTTCATCAGCGCGATCAGCCGCTTGGCGCCCAGGCCCAGCGGGCGGTCGTTCACCCACACCACGTCCACCCATAAACGCAGCTGGTTGCTCATGCTGGCGAAATCGATCACCAGCAGCTCGCCATCGGCCAGCAGCGGCGCCACCAGGCGCCGGGGCAGGAATGCCCAGCCGATGCCCGCCTGCACCAGCTCCAGCGTGGCCTGGTGGCTGTCGGTGCGCCACAGCTTGCGCGACACCAGCACCCGCTTGTCCTCCTGGTGCGCGGCGCGGCTGACGATGGCCACTTGCCGGATATCGACCAGGTCCTCGAGCCGGAAATGGCCGTTGCGCTCGCGCGCTGCCGGATGCTGCGGCGAGATCACGGCGACCAGCACCTCGCTGCCCAGTTCCTGGAAGCTTTCGCGTTCATCGACCTGCGGCCGGTCGTAGAGCAGCGCCAGCTGCGCGGTGCCGTCGTGCAACATGCGGCGTGCATCGGCCTGCGGCGCCGACAGCACATCGACTTCGAGCGACGGAAATTCGTCGGCCAGGCGCGCCAGCGGCTCGCCCCACGCGGCCGACAGCAGCTCGGGCGACACCGCCAGCGTCAGCCGGCGCTCGAGTCCCTGGTGCAGCGATAAAGCGTGGGCCTGCAGGCGGCGCATCTGCCCAGCCATATGGCGCGCCTCCGCTTCCAGTGCGCGGGCCATGTCGGTGGGGATCACTGCGCGCGAATTGCGCTCGAACAGTTGCAGGTCCAGCTCCGCCTCCAGGTTGGCAATCGCCATGCTGACGGCCGACGGCACCCGGCCGAGCGCGCGGGCGGCGGCGGAAAAAGAACCGTGGTCGATCACGGCAAGGAACAGGTCGACATTGTCGCTGGAAAAGGCCATTCACCATGCTGTCACAAAAACTGATAGCTGTCGACTTTTACTATCAGATCACTTCAACTATCATCGCTCAATTGATGTTTGAAGGAATCTATCATGCAAGGATTGAAGCGCAAGATTGTCTATGTATCGCTGTTTGAACTGTTTGCGGTGGGGTTGACTACCACCACGCTGATGCTGCTGGCCGGCAGCAGCGGCGCCCATGCCAGCGTGGCGGCCGTGGCGTCGTCCACCGTGGCCGTGGTCTGGAATTTCATTTTCAATTCCATGTTCGAGGCGTGGGAAGCACGCCAGACCACCAAGGGCCGCAGCGTGGCGCGGCGCATCGCCCACGCCATCGGCTTCGAAGGTGGCCTGGTGGCGTTCCTGGTGCCGCTGTTCGCGTGGTGGCTCGAGATCTCGCTGTGGGAGGCGTTCATCGTCGACCTGTGGATCGTGGTGTTCTTCCTGGTGTACACCTTCCTGTTCAGTCTGGCGTTCGACCGCATCTTCGGCTTGCCCGCCTCGGCGCAGGGCGGGCAGCCGCAGGCGGCCTGATTATTTCGGGGCCACCCGCCAGATCTCTCCGGTGACATCGTCATCGACCAGCAGCGAGCCGTCGTCCTGCACCACCACCGACGACGGCCGGCCCCACACTTCCTTGTCGCTGACGACAAAACCAGTCATGAAGTCCTGGTACTTCCCGGTCGGCACACCGTCTTTCATGAACACCCGCACCACTTTCGAGCCAGTGCGCGTGGCGCGGTTCCAGGAGCCGTGCAGCGCCAGGAAGACATCGCCGAGATACTCTTGCGGGAAGGCCGCTTTGGCGGCGGCGGGCGCGTCGTACATGATCATGCCCAGCGGCGCCGAATGGGCCGTCAGCAGCAGGTCGGGCGCAGTAACCTTGTCTTTGAGGTCGGGCCGCTGCCCCTGCAGGCGCGGCTCCTCGTTGGCGCCGATGTAGTGCCACGGCCAGCCGTAGTGCGCGCCGCCCTTGACGCGCGTGAGGTAGTCGGGCGGCAGGTTATCGCCGAGCATATCGCGCTCGTTCACGCTGCACAGCAAATCACCCGTGCGCGGATACAGATACATGCCCACGCAGTTGCGCAAGCCGGTGGCGAAGGTACGCTTGTTCTTGCCATCGGGGTCGAACGCCAGCACCACTGCGCGGTCCAGCTCCGAACCCCAGGCCGCGCCGAGACCGTGCTTCGCTTCCCACTGCTTCAGCGGTTCCGGCGGCGTGGCGCCGATGCCCTCGGCCACGTTGGACGCGGAGCCGATCGACAAATACATGGTCTTGCCATCTTTGGAAAACACCAGCGTGCGCGAGGAATGGCTGCCTGTCTCCGCCGTCAGGGTGGGCACCACCACTTCGGCCGGTGCCCCAGCCACCAGGTCGCCGTTTTTATAGGGGAAGCGGATGATGGAATTGACGTTGGCCACGTACAGGTACTGAGGGTTCGGTCCCGCCGGCCAGAACGCAAAACCGAACGGCCGATCGAGCTTGTCGGCGAACACGCTGATCTTGTCGGCGGTCGCGCCGGTGCTGGACCTGAACACCTTGATCAGGCGCTTGGTGGTCGAGGAGATAAAGATGTCGCCATTGGGCGCCTTGGCCATTACGCGGCCGCGATCCGGGTCAGTGGCCCACAAGTTGACCGCGAAGTTGGCTGGCACCGATGGCAGCACGCCTTGCGGCCGCGGCACGGTCTTCGGGTTGTTGCCGGCGCTGGCACTGGCAAACGGCGGTGGCAGGTCGGCCATGCGCACTGCATGGATGCGACCGGGCTGGTCGTCGCTCCAGTGTTCTTCCTTGCTGGTGTTGTTGGCGTTGCTGGCGGTGGATGCTGTTGATACAGCCGGCGTGGCAGCCTTGATCTCGGCCTTGCCCTTGGCCGTGGCCAGGTAGGCGGCCAGCGCCGCGCGTTCGGCCGGCTGGGCGACCGCGATCGGCATCGAGGTGCCGGGCGCGTAGTCGCTGGGGTCTTTCAGGAACAGCGAGAGTTCCTTCGCGGTCCAGCGCTTGTCCTTTGCACCCAGCGCGCTCAAGGCATCGGAGTACGCAAAGCCCGCCACGCCGGCGACCTTGCGCCCCACGACATTGAACAGCGGCGGCCCGGCCAGCGTGACCATATCGGGCGACGCGGAATGGCACATCGCGCAATTGTTCTGGAAGATGCGCTTGCCATCGAGCGGGGCGGCGTGGATGGCTTGTGTAGCGGCGGCCAGTGTCAGGCCGAAGAGCAAGGGCAGGAGTCGGATCGGGGTGGCTTGGTGCATGGCTAACCTCATTGTTCGGACAGCCATGCTTTCATACTTCACCGCCCTCGCCTACCGCCGCGTGGCTTTAATCAGAAATATGATTGCGCCGCTTCGCAGCAAAAAGGCGGAGAATGCCAACTTACTTATTTTTTAACCCCATCGCCATGTCCACCACGATCACAGCGCCCATGCGCCCACCGTCCAACATCAACCCCGGCGCCCTGTGGAGCGCGCTCGCCATTGTCGTAATTGGCGCGTGGTATTTGGGCCAGGCCGTCGGCCCGCGCCAGGCCGCGTTGTACGTGGTCGGTGCGCTGCTCGGTGTCACGCTGTATCACGCGGCGTTCGGGTTCACGTCGGCGTGGCGCGTCTTCATCGCCGATGGCCGCGGCGAAGGACTGCGCGCACAGATGGTGATGCTGGCCGTGGGCGTGGCGCTGTTCTTCCCGGTGCTGGCAGCCGGCTCGCTGTTCGGCGCACCGGTCAAGGGCCTGGTGGCGCCGGCCGGCACGTCGGGTTGGAGGTGGAGCGGGTGAAGCCGACGGCTTGCTGATATTAAAAAATTGGGTTGGCGATGCGCCGTCAATGAAAATGCCGCTCAGACGGTGAGCGAGCGGGATTATCGCAATCATCAAGAACGTTCAGGTGCTTTTGATTCGGTGTCGATCAGTTGCAGCACGGCGCGCGCCAACAGGCCGCTGCGGGTTTCATGGCGGGACGCCGCATAACGGTCTATCTTGCCCACAACAAACCGCGGCAGACTGATGTTAATGCGTTCGGGTTTGGTATCGAGCTTGTCGAGATCGAGTGCCACCAGTGCCCAGATTCCGCCAGCATGCTGAGGATCGTTTTGCAACTCGCCGATCTTGCTCTGGCTGATCTCTACCGCCTCGCCGAGTTCCAACAGGGTTTCGATATGGCTGGTGATCGCTTCCCTGACATTTTTGAGTGCCTCCTCGACCGTGTCGCCCCACGAATGCACACCTTTGATGTCAGGCACGTTCACCCCGTACACGCTGCCTTCATCCTTGAAAATCACCACGGGAATATCCATCGGCTGCTCCATTTTCCAATAACGCATTACTTAAGTCCGGCATCTTTGAGCACGCTTTTCCAAGTTCCGACAGGAAGGTCTTTCTTGGGATGCGGCACAGTGAACAAACCGGGCTTTGTGGCTCAGCTTGCAGATACCCGTGCACTCCCTCACATTGGCATGCAAGCATACCAACATCACAATTGAAAGAGGAAGCACATGCAAGTTCACAGATTCAAATGCTTCGGTGAGTCGCCAGGCGATGGCAATCCGGCGCTGGTCATCGAGGGCGACTTCTCGCCCCGCGAAGCGCGCCAGGACTTTGCGCGCGAGCGCAATATCACCTGCGTCTGGATCGATCCGCCCGATGAGGCGGACGTGGTGGCAAGCGTTGATTATTTTTATCCGCACACGCGCAGTCCGCTATGTCTGCACGCGACCCTGGCCGTCGGCCAGCGCCTGTTCATGCAGCATGGCGGCAATCGCGAACTCACGGTGAAGACTGCCGTGCATGGCCAGCGGCTCGGGCTGGTTCCTGGTGCCGATGGCCAGGTATTGGTTCGCCTTCAACGGCAGGATGCATCACAGCCGAACCTGGCGCCTGACCTCGTCGGGCGCCTGCTGGCCGCGCCGGGTTTGATGCCGCTGGCACCAGCACGCGTATTATCGGTCGGCAGTCCGAAGCTGCTGGTCGAGGTAGCGGATGCAACCACGCTGTATGGCTTGACGCCCGATCTGCCGGCCATCGCCGCCTGGGGCAAAACCGCAGGCGTCAATGGCATCTACGTGTACTGCAAGGTTGACGACGGCAGCTACGAAGGCCGCAACTTCAACCATCTCGATCCGGTGCTGGAAGACAGCGCCACCGGGGTCGCGGCCGGCGCCCTGACCGCGATGCTCGGCCACGGCATCACGCTGCGCCAGGGCCGGGCAACGGCACGCGCCTGCCTGATAGAAACGCGGGTGGAAGGCGCCGACATATTGGTGGGCGGCCGCGTACAAGCTGCGTGAATGCCGGATAAAAAAAATGCCGCCCAGCTCACGCTGAACGGCATCTCGGGCAACCGGTGACGATTGCTTATTTCTTGCGCGGTGGCGGCAGATCGGTGCACGAACCTTCGTACACTTCAGCGGCCATGCCGATCGACTCGCCCAGGGTCGGGTGCGGGTGGATGGTTTTGCCGATGTCGGTGCCGTCGCAGCCCATTTCGATGGCCAGCGCGATTTCGCCGATCATGTCGCCGGCGTGCGTGCCCACGATGGTGCCGCCGATGATGCGGTGGGTTTCAGCGTCGAACAGCAGCTTGGTGAAGCCCTCGGCGCGGCCGTTGGCCACGGCGCGGCCCGAAGCGGCCCACGGGAAGTGGCCCTTCTCGACCTTGATGCCCTTGGCTTTCGCTTCGTCCTCGGTGATGCCGGCCCATGCCACTTCCGGATCGGTGTATGCCACCGATGGAATCACCTTGACGTCGAAGTGCGACTTCTGGCCGGCGGCGGCTTCCGCTGCCACGTGGCCTTCGTGCACGGCCTTGTGCGCCAGCATCGGCTGGCCCACCAGGTCGCCGATGGCGAAGATGTTCGGCACGTTGGTGCGCATCTGGCTGTCGACCGGGATGAAGCCGCGGTCGGTGACCACCACGCCAGCCTTGTCGGCAGCGATCTTCTTGCCGTTCGGGCTGCGGCCCACGGCGACCAGCACCAGGTCGTAGACCTGTGGTGCTGACGCAGCAGCGCCAGCTTCGGCGGCTTCGAACGTGACCTTGATCCCTTCGGGCAGCGCTTCCACGCCGACCGTCTTGGTCTTGGTCATGATGTTGTCGAAGCGCTTCTCGTTGAACTTCTGCCAGACCTTGACCGCGTCGCGGTCGGCGCCTTGCATCAGGCCGTCCATCATTTCGACCACGTCGATGCGCGCACCGAACGTCGAGTACACGGTCGCCATTTCCAGGCCGATGATGCCGCCGCCGATGACCAGCATGCGTTTCGGGATCTGGCGCAGTTCCAGTGCACCGGTCGAATCGACGATGCGCGGATCTTCCGGCACGAATGGCAGCTTCACAACCGCCGAACCGGCAGCGATGATCGCCTGCTTGAACTGCACCACTTTTTTGGTGCCGTCAGCGCTTGTTACTTCGATGTGGTTGGCGCTCAGGAACTGGCCCACGCCGGTGACGATTTGCGTCTTGCGCGCCTTGGCCATGCCGGCCAGACCGCCCGTCATGTTCTTGATCACGCCTTCCTTGTACGCGCGCACCTGGTCGATATCGATGGTGGGCTTGGCAAAGGTGACGCCGGTCTTGCTCATGTGCTGCGTTTCGTCGATGACCGACGCCACGTGCAGCAAGGCCTTCGATGGAATACAACCGACGTTCAGGCACACGCCGCCCAGCGTTTCGTAACGCTCGACGATCACCGTGCTCAAACCCAGGTCGGCCGCGCGGAACGCTGCCGAGTAGCCGCCAGGGCCGCCACCGAGAACCATCATGTCGCAATCGACATCGACCTGGCCACTGTAGCTGCCGCCGACCGGCGCCGGCGACTGCGCTGCAGCCACCGGGGCCGGAGCAGCGGTCGGAGCCGGGGCCGCAGCAGCTGGCGCGGCGGCGGCAGGTGCAGGAGCGGCAGCGTCGCCGGCAGCCGCGTCGATGACCAGCATCGCCACGCCTTCCTTGACCTTGTCGCCCACTTTGACCAAGACCTGCTTGACCACGCCGGCGTGCGACGATGGCACTTCCATCGACGCCTTGTCCGATTCCACGGTGATCAGGGACTGGTCCACCTTGATGGTGTCGCCGATCTTGACCATCACTTCGATTACTTCAACTTCTGCGAAGTCGCCGATATTCGGCACTTTCACTTCTGTGCTCATAGTCGCTCCTTACAGCAGAATTTTGCGCATGTCGCCGAGCACTTCGCTCAGGTACACGGAGAAGCGAGCGCCCATGGCGCCGTCGACCACGCGGTGGTCGTACGACAGCGAGGTGCCCATCATCAGGCGTGGCTGGAAGGCCTTGCCGTCCCATACCGGCTTGATCGATGCCTTGGACAAGCCCAGGATCGCCACTTCCGGCGCGTTGACGATCGGCGTGAAGTGCGTGCCGCCAATGCCGCCCAGCGACGAGATGGTGAAGGTCGCGCCCTGCATATCGGCCGGCTTGAGCTTGCCGTCGCGCGCTTGCAAGGACAGTTCGGTCATTTCGCGGGCGATCTGCGAGACCGATTTCTGGTCGGCGTTCTTGATCACCGGGACCACCAGGCCATTCGGCGTGTCTGCCGCGAAGCCGATGTTGTAGTACTGCTTGAGGATCAGGTTTTCACCCTTCGCGTCGAGCGACGAGTTAAACGACGGGAACTTCTTCAGCGCGGCAACCGACGCCTTGATCACGAAGGCCAGCATGGTCAGCTTGGCGGCATCCTTGTTCTTGGCGTTGGCATTGTTGGTATCGACGCGGAATGCTTCCAGGTCGGTGACGTCCGCTTCGTCGAACTGCGTGACGTGCGGGATCTGCACCCAGTTGCGGTGCAGGTTCGGACCGCTGATTTTCTTGATGCGCGACAGCGGCAGCAACTCGGTCGGACCGAATTTGGAAAAGTCCAGCGACGGCCATGGCAGCACGTTGAAGTTGCCGCCACCGGCGTTGGACGACGCAGCGCCCGCAGGGGCTGCGATGCTGCCGGCGATTACGCCCTTGACGTAGTTCTGCACGTCGATTTGCGTGATGCGGCCTTTCGGACCCGAACCTGGCACCTTGCCCAGGTCCACGCCCAGTTCACGTGCGAACTTGCGGATCGATGGCGAAGCGTGCGCCAGTTTGCCGGTTTGTACCGAGCCTTGCGATGCTGCTGCAGCTGGAGCTGCGGCAGCAGCCGGCGCTGGCGCAGGAGCAGCAGCGGCTGGCGCGGCGCTTGGTGCTGGTGCGGCGGCAGCAGCAGGAGCAGCGGCAGCAGGAGCAGCAGCGCCACCGGTCGATTCAACCACGAACACGATCGAACCCATGGCAACCTTGTCGCCGACTTTTACTTTAACTTCCTTGACCACGCCGGCGTGCGACGATGGAATTTCCATGCTGGCCTTGTCCGATTCGACGGTCAGCAGCGACTGGTCCACCTTGATGGTGTCGCCCACCTTGACCATCACTTCGATGACTTCCACTTCCTTGAAGTCGCCGATATCCGGTACCGCGATGTCGACCGGGCCGGCAGCGGCGGCAGCCGGTGCCGGGGCTGGTGCAGCAGCAGGTGCTGGCGCAGCGGCGGCAGGTGCAGGAGCGGCAGCAGCGGCTGGCGCAGGCGCAGCAGCAGCTTCGCCTTCCAGCAGCAACAGCAGGCCGCCTTCGGCGATCTTGTCGCCGACCTTGACCTTGATTTCCTTGATCACGCCGGCGGCCGACGATGGAATCTCCATGCTGGCCTTGTCCGATTCAACGGTGACCAGCGACTGGTCCACCTTGATGGTGTCGCCGACCTTGACCATCAGCTCAATGACTTCCACTTCCTTGAAGTCGCCGATATCCGGGACTTTAACTTCCACAATGCTCATAGCGTTTGCTCCGTATTCTGTTTGTACCTTCGCCAACGCCACTCCTGCTTTCGGGCAGGAGTGGCGCGGCGCGACCGGGTATTACTGGGTCACTGGGTTCGGTTTGTTCGGATCGAGGTTGTACTTGGCCACGGCCTGTTCAACCACGGACACATCCAGCTTGCCTTCTTCGGCCAGCGATTTCAGTGCGGCGACCGTGATGTAGTAACGGTTCACTTCAAAGAATTCGCGCAGCTTGACGCGGCTGTCCGAACGGCCGAAGCCGTCGGTGCCCAGTACGCGGTAGGTACGGTCCTTCGGAATGAAGGCACGGATCTGTTCCGCAAACGCACGCATGTAGTCGGTGGTGGCAACGATCGGGCCGGTGGTGGCGTTCATCAGTTGCGTCACGTACGGTACGCGCTGTTCCTTGGCCGGGTTGACCAGGTTCCAGCGTTCGGCGTCCTGGCCATCACGCGCCACCAGCGTCAGCGACGGTGCGGACCAGACGTCGGCCGCGATGTTCCAGTCGTTTTTCAGCAGGTCTTGCGCCGCGATCGATTCGCGCAGGATGGTGCCGGAACCCAGCAACTGCACGCGCTGTTGCAGCGACTCGTCGCCTTTTTGCAGCAGGTACAGGCCTTTGAGGATGCCCTCTTCCTGGCCTGGCTTGATGCCTGGGTGCGGGTAGTTCTCGTTCATGATGGTGATGTAGTAGAACACGTCTTCCTGTTCTTCCACCATGCGACGCATACCGTCCTGGATGATCACTGCCAGCTCGTGACCGAAGGTCGGGTCGTACGGCATGCAGTTCGGTACCGCAGCGGCGAACAGGTGGCTGTGACCATCTTCATGCTGCAGGCCTTCGCCGTTCAGCGTGGTGCGGCCGGCGGTGCCGCCCATCAGGAAGCCACGGGCGCGCATGTCGGCGGCGGCCCATACCAGGTCGCCGATACGCTGCATGCCGAACATCGAGTAGTACGTGTAGAACGGGATCATCACGCGGTTGTTGGTCGAGTACGAGGTCGCCGCAGCGATCCACGAGCTCATACCACCGGCTTCGTTGATACCCTCTTGCAGGATCTGGCCGGCCTTGTCTTCGCGGTAGTACATGACCTGGTCTTTATCGACCGGCTCGTACAACTGGCCCTGCTGGTTGAAGATACCAACCTGGCGGAACAGGCCTTCCATACCGAAGGTGCGCGACTCGTCGACCAGCACCGGCACGATGCGGGCGCCCACGCTCTGGTCTTTCAGCAGCGTGGTCAGGATACGCACGTAAGCCTGGGTGGACGATACTTCGCGGCCTTCGGCGGTCGCATCGAGCACGTTCTGGAACGCGGTCAGTGGCGGCACCGTCAGCTTTTCGTCCGCTTGCATGCGGCGGGCCGGCAGGTAGCCGCCGAGGGCCGCGCGGCGCTCGTGCAGGTACTTCATTTCCGGTGCGTCGTCGGCTGGCTTGTAGAACGGGATGTCGGCCAGTTGATCGTCCGGGATCGGGATCGAGTAGCGGTCGCGCATTTCGCGGACGGCTTCGTCGGTCAGCTTCTTGGTGTTGTGCGCGGTGTTGCGTGCTTCGCCGTGCTTGCCCATGCCGAAGCCCTTGATGGTTTTCACCAGCAGGACGGTCGGTTGGCCTTTGTGTTCTTGCGCCACCTTGAACGCGGCGTAGATCTTGTGCGGATCGTGACCGCCACGGGTCAGGCGCCAGATGTCGTCGTCGGTCATGTTGGCAACCATCTCCAGCAGCTTTGGATGCTTGCCGAAGAAGTGCTTGCGCACGTAGGCGCCGTCTTTTGCCTTGTAGTTCTGGTATTCACCGTCCACGGTGTCCATCATGACCTTGCGCAGGATGCCTTCCTTGTCCTTGGCCAGCAGTGCGTCCCAGCCCGGGCCCCACACGACTTTGACCACGTTCCAGCCGGCGCCACGGAACTCGCCTTCCAGTTCCTGGATGATCTTGCCGTTGCCGCGTACCGGACCGTCCAGGCGTTGCAGGTTGCAGTTGACGACGATGACCAGGTTGTCGAGCTTTTCGCGCGAGGCCATGCCGATTGCGCCCAGCGATTCCGGTTCGTCCATCTCGCCGTCGCCGCAGAAGGCCCAGACCTTGCGGTCGGTGGTGTCGGCGATCGAGCGCGCGTGCAGGTACTTGAGGAAGCGCGCCTGGTAGATCGCCATCAGCGGGCCCAGGCCCATCGACACGGTCGGGAACTGCCAGAAGTTCGGCATCAGTTTCGGGTGCGGGTACGACGACAGGCCGCCACCATCCACTTCGCGACGGAAGTGGGTGAGCTGGTCTTCGGTCAGGCGGCCTTCGAGGAACGCGCGCGCATACACGCCCGGCGAGGAGTGACCCTGGATGTACAGCAGGTCGCCGCCATGGTTTTCGCTTGGCGCTTTCCAGAAGTGGTTGAAGCCGATGCCCAGCATATTGGCCAGCGAGGCGAACGAGGACAGGTGACCACCGAGGTCGCCATCGACGCGGTTGGCCTTGACGACCATCGCCATGGCGTTCCAGCGCATCCACGAGCGCAGTTTTTCTTCGTATTCCAAGTTACCCGGGCAATGTTGCTCCTGGTCCAGTGGAATCGTGTTGACGTAGGCGGTATTGGCGGAGAACGGGATATCCGAGCCGCTCTGGCGTGCCAGGTCGATCAGGCGTTCCAGCAGGTAATGCGCACGATCAGGGCCCTCTTGTTCGAGTACCGAGGCCAGGGAATCCAACCATTCTTTGGTTTCTTGCGAATCAGGGTCGGTGCTTGCCGGTACCTGGTCGAGTTGATCTGACATGTGTTAAGTCTCCTGAGTTAAAAGGCCCAAGAGGCCCGTGTAGTGCATCTGCCGGGCCTGTGGAACGCTGATTATTTACCAATACTTCTACGACGTGTGGGGATTCTAACAGTGATTTTTTGCTTTTTCAAACTATGATAAGTCATTTCATATCATGGGATTTCCCTATGAAAATCTTGTGCGGTGCAGCATTCCAAAAGGCCGGAAATCGCGGAGCCGGGCGCGTTAGCGCTTATAATCTCGCTTCCCTCTTCCAATCCTCCTAACCTGGTTAAAACATGTCTGCTCAACTGATCGACGGAATCGCCCTCTCCCAAAAACTGCGTGCTGAAATTGCTGCACGTGCTGCCGTGCTCACCGCCAAAGGCAAACAACCCGGCCTGGCCGTGATCCTGGTCGGCGACGATCCCGCCAGCCACGTGTATGTACGCAACAAGGTCAAGGGTTGCGAGGATGCCGGTTTCTATTCGCTCAAGGAGCAATACCCGGCCGACCTGTCGGAAGTTGCACTTCTGGAACGTATCGCTGCACTGAACGCCGATCCGAAAATCCACGGCATCCTGGTGCAAATGCCGCTGCCCAAGCATATCAATCCGCACAAGGTGATCGAAGCGATCTCCACCACCAAGGATGTCGATGGCTACTCGGTACTCAGCGCCGGCGAACTGATGACGGGCCTGGAAGGCTTCCGCCCGTGCACGCCGTACGGCTGCATGAAGCTGATCGAGAGCACCGGCGTCGATCTGAAGGGCAAGCACGCAGTCGTCATCGGCCGCAGCAACACCGTCGGCAAACCGATGGGCCTGCTGCTCTTGCAAGCCAACGCCACCGTCACCATCTGCCACAGTGGCACCCCGGACCTCGGCGTATTTACCCGACAGGCCGACGTAGTAGTGGCCGCCGTGGGCCGCCGCAACGTGCTGACCGCCGACATGGTCAAGCCGGGCGCCATCGTGATCGACGTGGGCATGAACCGCAACGATGAAGGCAAGCTGTGCGGTGATGTGGACTTTGCCGGCGTCAAGGAAGTGGCGTCGCACATTACCCCGGTGCCGGGCGGCGTGGGCCCGATGACGATTACGATGTTGTTGATGAATACCGTCGAAGCCGCCGAGCGCGCTTAAACCTACCGGAAACTGACATGACTACAGACGCAACCAATCCTCTCCTCGACTTTTCCGGCTTGCCGCGTTTCGACGCCATCCTCGCCGAGCACGTCACGCCCGCGATCGACCACCTGCTGGCACGCTCGCGTACCGTGGTGCAGCAACTCGAAGCGCCGCAGGGCGACGTGACCTGGGACAGTTTCGTCACGCCGCTGGAAAACGCCACTGAGTTGCTTGGTCGCGCCTGGAGCATTGTCAATCACCTCAACAGCGTGGTGGATACGCCCGAACTGCGCGCCACCTACAACGAGAATCAACCAAAGGTGACCGAGTTCTGGACCGAGCTGTCGCAGAACGAAGCGCTGTTCGCCAAGTACAAGGCCTTGCGCGCGTCCGATAGTTTTGCCAGCCTGTCGCCGGCGCGCCAGCGCATCATCGACAACGCCATCCGCGACTTCCGCATGGGCGGCGCCGAACTGGCGGCCGACCAAAAAGAGCGCTTCGCGGCGATCCAGGAAGAGCAAGCGGCCGTCTCCACGCGCTTCTCGGAAAACGTGTTAGATGCCACCAACGACTACAAGCTGCTGGTCACCGACGAAGCGGAACTGGCCGGCCTGCCCGATGATGTGAAGGCAGCCGCCCACGCTGCCGCGCAAAAGGACGGCAAGCAGGGCTGGCAGTTCTCGTTGCACTTCCCGTCGTACTACCCGATCCTGCAATTTGCCGACAACCGCGCGCTGCGCGCCACCGTGTACCGCGCCAACGCCACCAAGGCGTCGGACCAGGGCGATGTATTCAGCAAAAAGGACGATTGGGACAACACGCAAAACATCGTCACCCTGCTGCGCCTGCGTGACGAAGAAGCCAAGCTGCTCGGCTATAAGAACTTTGCCGAAGTGTCGCTGGTGCCAAAGATGGCGCAATCGCCCGAGCACGTCATCGGCTTCCTCGAAGACCTGGCCCAGCGCGCGCGCCCGTTCGCCCAGAAAGACCTGGAAGAGCTCAGGCAGTTCGCCAAGATTGAACTCGGCATCGACGACCTGCAAGCGTGGGACATGCCGTACGCGTCCGAAAAACTGCAGGAGCGCCGCTACGCGTTCTCGGCGCAGGAAGTCAAACAGTACTTCCCCGAGCACAAAGTAGTCGATGGCCTGTTCCGCCAGATCCAGAACCTGTTCGCGGTCGAGATCAAGCCGGACGTGGCGCCGGTATGGCACAAGGATGTGCGCTTCTACAGCATCGAGCGCGATGGCGTGCTGATCGGCCAGTTCTACCTCGACCTGTACGCGCGCGCGGGCAAAAGCGGCGGCGCCTGGATGGACGACGCCCGTGGCCGCCGCGCCAACGCCCACAGCGTGCAGACGCCAGTCGCTTACCTGACCTGCAACTTCACCGAGCCGGCCGTGGTCGATGGCGTGGCGCAGCCGTCGCTGTTCACCCACGACGAAGTCATTACGCTGTTCCACGAATTCGGCCACGGCCTGCACCACATGCTCACCCAGGTCGATGAGCTGGGCGTGTCCGGCATCTCGGGCGTGGAGTGGGACGCGGTGGAACTGCCGTCGCAGTTCATGGAAAACTTCTGCTGGGAGTGGGACGTGCTCGAGCACATGACCGCCCACGTGACCACGGGCGAGCCGCTACCGCGCGCACTGTTCGACAAGATGCTGGCCGCGAAAAACTTCCAGTCCGGTTTGCAGACCCTGCGCCAGGTGGAATTCTCGCTGCTCGACATGCACCTGCACTACGACTACGACGCGTCCACCGGTCAAACCGTGCAGCAAATGATCGACAGCGTGCGCGCCAAATTCTCGCTGGTGGTGCCGCCGCCGTTCAACCGTTTCCAGAACTCGTTCGGCCACATCTTTTCCGGCGGTTACGCGGCCGGCTACTACAGCTACAAGTGGGCCGAAGTGTTGTCGGCCGATGCGTATGCCGCGTTCGAGGAAGCCAAGGCGCTGGGACCGGACGCCACCACCGAAGCGGGCAAGCGCTACCTGCGCGAAATCCTGTCGGTGGGCGGCTCGCGCCCGGCCCTGGAATCGTTCACGGCCTTCCGCGGCCGCGAGCCGAATATCGACGCCCTGCTGCGCCACAGCGGCATGGCCGCCTGACCGGGGACAGCATGACGCGCATCGACTTCCACACCAACATCCCCGACAAGGTCGCCTACGCCTGCCGCCTGGCGCGCAAGGCGTTTGGCGCCAACCATCGCATCGTGGTGCTGGCGGACGATGCGCAGCAGCTGGCGGAACTCAACACCGCCATGTGGACCTTTTCCACGACCGACTTCCTGCCGCACGTGCTGGCCGGCGATGTACTGGCCGACCACACGCCAATCATACTCACCGACAACGATGAGGCGGAATTACCACACACCGAATTATTAGTGAATCTGTCGCGCCGCGCGCCCTCCCGCGTGGACCGATTCGAGCGCATGATAGAAGTGATTTCCTCGGACGAGGATGATGCGGCTGCCGGCCGCAAGCGCTATGTCGCCTACAAGCAGCAACAGTATCCCCTCACTCACTTTGTCGCAGGAAAATCATGAGCTCAACCTTTGATAACAGCATCCCGGTGTTGACCGAAGTTCTGAAGACCGAGGCACCCGGCGAAGACCCTCTCCCTGGCGCCACGGCCCCGCTGGCGCCCACCAAGGCCGAGATCGCCGCCGCGCTCGAAGCCGAAGCCGTCGATGGCTGGACCGACGCCGAATGGGCCATGATGGAACACCGCCTGGCCGAACGCATCATGCACAAGCTGCAATCGCGCGTCGATTTCGTGCTCGAGCAGCGCATCAAGGACAGCATGGCCGAAGTGCTCACGCACGCGCTGCACGGCCTCACCAACGAGATCCGCATCGGCCTGCACGACACCATCGAAAAAATCGTCGCCCGCGCGGTGTCGCAGGAACTGGTACACCTGCAAGCGCAGAAGAAGTAACTCTCCCCGCCTTCCGATTCGCGCATTGTGTCTCATCCTGGTGCGCGGATCGCACCCATTCCGGGCATCCCGCACCATTCCAGGAAACGCATCATCAAAGCGCAAAACAATCACGTTTGCCGCTTTGCGCCGCCTCCAAATTGTTGTACCTTTTGGCCTTGCAGAAAAACCTGCGGCGTTCACGAGACCCCGTTGACCAACACTTTTGGAGAATGACAATGCAGTTCAAGACTAAATTCATTCCACTCGCCATCGCCCTCGCAGTTGCCGGCATCGGCAGCGCCAGCGCCCAGGAAGTCATCAAGATCGGCCACGTCGGTCCGGTCTCGGGTCCATCGGCTCACCTCGGCAAGGACAATGAAAACGGCGCCAAGATGGCGATCGAAGACTTGAACGCCAAGGGCTTCAAGATCGACGGCAAGCCGGTCAAGTTCGTGCTGGTGGCCGAAGACGACGGCGCCGATCCCAAGCAGGGCACGGCCGTGGCGCAAAAGCTGGTCGATGCCAAGGTGAACGGCGTGATCGGCCACCTCAACTCCGGCACCTCGATCCCCGCCTCCAAGATTTACCACGACGCCGGCATCCCGCAAATCTCCCCCGCCACCACCCAGACCAAGTACACCCAGCAAGGCTTCAAATCGGCGTTCCGCGTGGTGGCCAATGACGCCAAGCTCGGCGGTACCTTGGGTACCTACGCCGTGGGCAAGCTGGGCGCGAAGAAAATCGCCGTGATCGACGACCGCACGGCCTACGGCCAGGGCGTGGCCAACGAGTTCATCAAGGGCGCCAAGAAATCGTTCCCGGGCGTGCAGATCGTCGCCAAGGAATTCACCACCGACAAGGCCACCGACTTCAACGCCATCCTTACCTCGATCCGTGGCAAGGGCCCGGACCTGGTGTTCTTCGGCGGCATGGACTCGGTGGGCGGCCCGCTGCTGCGCCAGATGAAGGCGCTGGGCATCACTGCCAAGTACATGGGCGGCGACGGCGTATGTACCGAAGCGCTGCCCAAGCTGGCGGGCGCGGCTGCCGTCAACGGCGTGGTGTATTGCGCGGAAGCGGGCGGCGTCACGCCGGCCGAGCAAAAGAGCCTCGACGACTTCGTGGCGCGTTACAAGAAAAAATACAACAGCGATGTCCAGCTGTACGCGCCGTACGTGTACGACGCCGTGATGACCATGGCAGCGGCCATGCAGGAAGCGAAATCGTCGCAGCCGGCCAAGTACCTGCCGGCGCTGCAGAACATCAAGTACCAGGGCGTGACGGGCCTGATTTCGTTCGACCAGTACGGCGACATCAAGGACGGCGCACTGACCTTGTTCACGTACACCGACGGCAAGAAGACCAAGGTGGAAGTGGTCAAATAAAAAAACAGCCTTAACAACGACAAACGCGCCCGAAGGCGCGTTTGTCGTTTGTGAAGTAAAGCGGAGGACGCAAAAGCGCTTACTTTTGCGTCAGCACCCATTTCACCAGGGTGCGGGCTTCCGCCTCGTTCACCTGTGGGTTGGCTGGCATCGGGATCGCGCCCCAGGTGCCCGAACCGCCCTTCATCACCTTGGTGACGAGCTTGGATTCGGCATCTTTCTGGCCCGCGTATTTGGCGGCCACGTCCTTGTAGGATGGACCAACCAGCTTGGTGGCGACAGCGTGGCAAGCCATGCAGTTCTTGGCCTTGGCCAGATCCGAACCGGCATCCGCCATCGCCGCTTGCGATGCGAACGCCGACGCGACCAGTACACCCACCATCATCAAATTGCGTTTCATATTCCTCTCCGGTTAAGCTGCGAATGCCCCTACATTTTACAGTGTTTTTCTCTTCAGAATTTAACGCACAAGTAAATGCAATGGTTGACGCAGATGACCGAGAGGAACTTCTAACTATTCAATGATCAGGGCAATAACATTCGGGTTTTGGTTCTGTCTTAAATGCCCCCCGCACCTCGAAATCATCGTCCCGTCCTACATCGGGCATGCTGGCCAGGACTTCGAGAAATGGTCGGCGCCGTGGCTTTTGCAAGGCAGATTTCAAGATTTCGCGGTGTTCGGCTTCGGCGCTGCGGCCATTGGCATCGGCCCGGCGTTTCAGTCCTAATGCAATGTTGTCATCAACATTGTGGATGATCAGATTGGTTGTCATGTTGCCTCCCTCGTGGCGAGTGATAAGGCATCTTAGGCCTCTCGCACCTGCGATGCAAGCGCGAGAGGCCAGAGAGAACTTAGCGCTTCAACTGCGACAAGTCCCGCACCGCGCCGCGGTCGGCCGAGGTGGTCAGCGCGGCGTAGGCTTGCAGTGCCTGCGAGACGTAGCGTTCGCGGTCCACTGGTTGCCAGGCGGTGTCGCCTTTGGCTTCCATGGTGGCGCGGCGGGCGGCCAGTTCGGCGTCGGTGATGCGCAGGTTGATGGTGCGGTTGGGGATGTCGATGTCGATCATGTCGCCCTCTTCCACCAGGCCGATGGCGCCGCCTTCGGCCGCTTCCGGCGAGGCGTGGCCGATCACCAGACCGGACGAGCCGCCCGAGAAACGGCCATCGGTCAGCAGCGCGCACGATTTACCGAGGCCTTTCGATTTGATGTACGAGGTCGGGTACAACATCTCCTGCATGCCCGGACCGCCCTTCGGTCCTTCGTAGCGGATGATAACGACGTCACCGGCGTGCACGGTGTCGCCGAGGATGGCGGCCACTGCATCGTCCTGACTCTCGAACACGCGCGCCTTGCCGCTGAACTTGAGGATGCTCTCGTCCACGCCGGCGGTCTTGACGATGCAGCCGTTGACCGCCAGGTTACCGTACAACACGGCCAGGCCGCCGTCCTGCGAGTACGCGTGCTCCTTGTCACGGATGCAGCCGGTGCTGCGGTCCAGGTCCAGCGTGGCGAAGCGCTCCGATTGCGAGAACGCCGTTTGCGTCGGCACGCCGCCTGGTGCGGCGCGGAACAGCTGGTGCACGGCCGGGTCGTCGCTGCGCTTGATGTCGTTGCGTTCGATGGCGTCGGCCATGGTCGGCGCGTGGATGGTCGGGCGGGTGGTGTCGAGCAGACCGCCGCGCGCCAGTTCGCCCAGGATCGAGATGATGCCGCCAGCGCGATGCACGTCTTCGATGTGGTACTTGTCGGTCATCGGCGCGACCTTGCACAGACAGGGCACCTTGCGCGAGATGCGGTCGATGTCGGCCATGGTGAAGTCCACGCCCGCTTCGTGCGCGGCTGCCAGCAAGTGCAGCACGGTGTTGGTGGAGCCGCCCATGGAGACGTCGAGCGCCATGGCGTTTTCAAACGTGGCCTTGTTGGCGATGGTGCGCGGCAGGATCGAGTAGTCGTCCTGCTCGTAGTGGCGACGGGCCAGTTCCACGATCAGGCGGCCGGCGCGCAGGAACAGCTGCTCGCGGTCCGAGTGCGTGGCCAGCACGGTGCCGTTGCCGGGCAGGGACAGGCCCAGCGCCTCGGTCAGACAGTTCATCGAGTTGGCGGTAAACATGCCCGAGCACGAACCGCAGGTCGGACAGGCCGAGCGTTCGATTTCCGCCACGTCGGCGTCGGAGACGGTGTCGTCGCCGGCCTTGATCATCGCGTCCACCAGGTCGAGCTTGATGATCTTCTGGCCACCGTTGACGACCTTGACCACTTTACCGGCTTCCATCGGGCCACCGGACACGAACACCACCGGGATGTTGATGCGCATGGCGGCCATCAGCATGCCGGGCGTGATCTTGTCGCAGTTGGAGATGCAGACCATCGCATCGGCGCAGTGGGCGTTGACCATGTACTCGACCGAGTCGGCGATCAGGTCGCGCGAAGGCAGCGAGTACAGCATGCCACCGTGACCCATGGCGATGCCGTCATCGACGGCGATGGTGTTGAATTCTTTCGCGACGCCACCGGCTTTTTCGATCTCGCGCGCCACCAGCTGGCCCAGGTCCTTCAGGTGCACGTGGCCGGGCACGAACTGGGTGAAGGAATTGACGACAGCGATGATCGGCTTGTCGAAGTCGCCGTCTTTCATGCCGGTGGCGCGCCACAGGGCGCGGGCGCCGGCCATGTTGCGGCCGTGGGTGGTGGTGCGGGAACGATAGACTGGCATGATGATTCTCCAAAGATGGTGCAGCGACGTAGCACGACAGAGTGCCTTGGCCCTGCTCCCCTGTCAAATATAAGATTGTCGGTGCTGTGAGTCGTTTAAAATATCACAGAGCAAAATTTGAATAGAAATACATATGAACCTGGAACTCAGACAGCTGCGCTATTTCGTCACCGTCGCCGAGGAACTGCACTTCGGCCGCGCCGCGCTGCGGCTGCACATGACGCAGCCGCCGCTGTCGCAAACCATCCAGGCGCTCGAGGAACTGCTGGGCGCGGCCGTGTTCGAGCGCAACCGGCGCGGCGTCACGCTCACGCCGGCCGGCAGCGCGCTGCTGCCCGAGGCGCGCCGGATGCTGGCGCAGGCCCAGGAACTGCCGCAACTGGTGCAGCGCGCCGCCGCCGGCGAGGTCGGGCGCCTGACCCTTGCCTTCGTCTCCTCGGCCGACTACAGCGTGCTGCCGCCGTTCCTGCGCGCCTACCGCGCGGCCTACCCGCAGGTGCAGATCACGCTGCAGGAAGCCACGTCCGACCTGCAGCTGGACGACCTGCTGCACAACCGCATCGACGCCGGCCTGCTGATCCCGCCACTGCCCGATAAAGCGCGCGCCGAACTCGATTATCTGCCGGTACTGCGCGAGCCGCTGGTGCTGGCCGTCCCCGCCGGCCTGCCGGCGCTGAACAAGCGCGGCAAGCCGGCATTGAATGCGTTGCCGGCGCTGCCGCTGATTATCTTCCCGCGCGCGATCTCGCCCGCGCTGTACGACGCCATCCTGTCGGTGTTCCGCGACGCCGGCGTTACGCCCGAAATCGGCCAGCAGGCGATCCAGATGCAGACCATCGTCGGGCTGGTATCCGCCGGCATGGGCATGGCGCTGGTGCCGCAGTCGGTCTCCAACCTGATGCGTCCCGGAGTAGAATACCGTGCGCTGGCCCACACCACGCCGCTGGTCGAAACCGGACTGGCCTGGCGACGCGACAATGCTTCGCCCGTGCTGCGCGGCTTTTTGGAATTATTAAGGAACGAAGTAAGGAAAACCGCCCTATGCTGATACACCCGATGCCCGATCCGGTCGCCATCCACCTGGGACCGGTCGCGATCCACTGGTATGGATTGATGTACGTCCTCGCCTTTGCGCTGTTCATTACGCTCGGTCGCGTGCGCATCAAGCAGCCGCACATCGCCGCCCAACTGTGGCGCAAGGAAGACCTCGACGACATGCTGTTTTACGGCATGCTGGGCGTGGTCATCGGCGGACGCCTCGGCGAGGTGTTGTTCTACGAACCGGTTAAATATTTTTCGGATCCGATCGAGATCTTCAAGGTGTGGCATGGCGGCATGTCGTTCCACGGCGGCTTCATTGGCGTGCTGATCGCCATGTCGCTGTGGGCGCGCAAAGCCGGCCGCAACATCCTCGACGTGTACGATTTTATTGCGCCGCTGGTGCCGCTCGGCTACGCCGCCGGCCGCCTGGGCAATTTCATCAACGCCGAACTGCCGGGCCGCGTGGTGGCCGACCAGTCGCTGCCGTGGGCCATGTTGTGGCCCGATAATTCGTTCCCGCTGCACCCGAACCCGATCTTCCTGCAAGGCCTGCGCCATCCATCGCCGCTCTACCAGATGCTGATCGACGGCCTGCTGGTGTTCATCATCCTGTGGCTGTTCTCGCGCAAGGAGCGGCCACGCCTGGCGGTCGGCGCGTTCTACACGCTGCTGTACGGCTGCGCGCGGTTCTTTACCGAGTACTTCCGCACGCCGGACTGGGAAACCACGTTCCTCGGCATGCCGATCACGTCGGGCCAGGTGCTGTCACTGCCAATGGTCGTCGCCGCGATTGCCATGCTGGTGTGGGCCTATAAAGTACGCCAGCGCGCCACCGCCCCGACTGTGCCGCGCGCAGAACCTGCAAAGAGCGCCTGACAAAGCCTTCAGAGCAAGGCCCAGCGACGAAGACAGTACGACTGTACGGCGAGGAGCTGCAACGCAGCTCTGGAAGTTTGTCAGCGCTCTACGCCAGCAGCTTGACGATGGCCTGCCATTGCGCCGGCGTCACCGGCGTGATGGACAGGCGGCTGCCTTTTTGCAGCACCACCATGTCTTCCAGCGCCGCGATGGTGCGCATCTCGGCCAGCGGCAGCAGCCGGGTCTTCCGCGTTCCCTGTACGTCGATCGAGATCCAGCGCGGCTGTTCCTGCGTGGCCTTGGGGTCGTGGTAGTGGCTCTTGGGGTCGAACTGCGAGGCATCCGGATACGGACCGCTGGCGATCACCGCCAGGCCGGCAATACCGGGCTGCGGGCAGCTCGAGTGATAAAACAGCACACCATCGCCCTGCTGCATCTGGTCGCGCATGAAGTTGCGCGCCTGGTAATTGCGCACGCCGTACCACGCGGTCGTGTGCTGCGGGGACGCCATGAGATCGTCGATGCTCACGTCGTCGGGTTCGGATTTCATCAACCAGTATTGCATGCCTGTTCTCCAGCAAAAACGTCCAGACGAAAAAAAGCGGCTGAGCATTTGCATGCCAACCGCCTTTTAAGGAATTAGTACCCCGCTTGTGCCGTTATGCCGGCATCCCGAACCTAATGGCTCAGGTGGTCACGGTTAGTTCAATTTCGGGTTCATCGAACAAGCGATGCTCACGCCCACCAAACAAAATCCCACGACCGGTGCAAACAAATGGTTCAAGGAATATATGACATTCACGAACACTGCAGGGTGACGCCAGTTTACTCTTTTGTCCGTCGCAAAGGAAGGAGTTTGATGATTAAAAACCGGTTAAAACAGCGCTTCTTGCGGTGTGAGTGCGGTATCCAACACCTTGTGCATGGCGGCGATCTTGGTCTGTACTTCGAGAATGGACATGTCAGACAACGGTCCCTGCGGCGCCTTGATCGATAAAAATTCCGCCGCCACGCTGAGCGCAGCCATGACGGCGATGCGGTCGTTGCCCTTGACCCGTCCCGCCGCGCGGATGCCGGTCATTTTTTTGTCCAGCATGACGGAGGCTTCGCGCAGCGCGCGTTCTTCGTCGGCCTTGCACATCAGGCGATACGATTGGCCCATGATAGTGACGTCGAGCTCGATCATCGTACTTCCTCTTTTTCTGCGGCAGGTGCAGCGGCATCGCCAGTTGCAGGTTCGACTTCCTCGACTTCCTCGTCTTCCGGCGCAGGCTCCGGCACCAAGGACGGCACGTGCACCAGCAGCGCCTGCACACGGTCGGCGGCCTCGCTCAGGCGGCGTTGATATCCCATGTTTTCCACCACGAGGGCGGCATTGGCCTGACGCAACTGGGCGTTTTCGCGGCGCAAAGCATTGGTCATCTCGGCCAGCTGGTCGATCTTGTCGGATAGTTCTTGGAAGTCTGAAATCATCCCGCCACTATAGGCAGGGCGCGGGGTGCCGTCAACCGAATCACGTGTGCGGACCCGAATTTTAAGTAAAACGCAAGTTAACTATTTGCGCGCCGGACATTCGGCGCGCAAATCGCTGACTTTTTACTGTTTTTTACTGTTTCGGCTCGATCGTCACGTTGCCGGTGATGCCGCTGCCCTGGGCGCCGTCCTGGCCCGGCTCCGCTTCGACAATCACGCTGATCTCGCGTTTACCGGTGCCGGCAGGAAGCGGCAAGTCCAGCGGTTCGTTGGCAAAGCTCTCCTTCTTGCCTGCCAGCTTGCCGTTGATCCACACTTCCGCCTTGCCCTTGATACCGGCAAAGCGGATCAGGCCATTGCCGTCAGCAAGGTTCTTGCGCGGCGTGAAGCTCGACCGGTACAGGTTGAACTTGCTGCCTGCTGCGCCCCACATCGGCGGCTGGCCCCAGCCCCAGGTGTTCATGTCGAAGCTGTCGATCTTCTGGTTCGGGTTCGGACGCACATCGCCCGGCGGCGCCACGCGCCAGGTGCGAACGAACGTCAGCGGCGCATCGGCGCTGGCCACGAACGGTACGGCCGGCACGGCTTTCACCGGGATCGTCACCGTGGCCGCTTTCAAGCCAGGCGCGCTCGCCTCCACCGTGACGGGCTCGGTGGCGTCGTAGCTGGTCTGCACGATCAGCTGCGCCAGGCCGTTGAAAAGGCGCCGGGTGGCGCCCTTCTCGTCCTCGTGCGAGGTCGGGTCGCCATTGCCATGGCCGATCGACCGGCCACCGCCGGTGACCTTGAAGGTCACGGTCGGATCGGCCAGCGGCACTGCGCGGCCCTGGGCGTCCAGCGCGCGCACCGTGATCGGCATGGCGTCACGGCCATCGCCGGCCAGGTCCGCGCGGTCCGGCACCAGTTCCAGGGACACCGGCTCTCCCGTGGTTTCCACCGCCGTGCGCACGACTTCCTTGCCGCCGTTGTAGCCGATGGCTTCGAGCTTGCCCGGCGCGTAGGCGACATTGAAGTAATTCATGCGGAACGGATCGGCCGTCTGTTCGCCAAGCTTGGTACCGTTCAACAGCAGTTCGATGCGTTCGACGTTGGCCATCACCATCACGCGGATGTCCTTGCCTTCGCTGCCGGCCCAGTTCCAGTGTGGCGCGATGTGGATCAGCGGACGATCCTTGATCCATTGCGCCTGGTGGATGTAGTAGGCGTTTTTCGGGAAGCCGTTCAGGTCCATGATGCCGAACACCGAGCTGACCGACGGCCACTCGTTGGGGGTCGGTTCGCCGCGATAGTCAAAACCGGTCCAGACAAAGCCGCCGGCCACGAACGGCCGCTTGGCAATCGCTTCCCACGCATCGCGGTGAGTATTGCCCCACTGCGCGGCATCGGCCAGGTCGTCGTAGCTGGCGATCTGGTTCTTTTGCTTGTCGGTCTTGAAGACGCCGCGCGTCATGAACGCGGACGTGTCTTCCGAGCTGGTGAACGGCACCGTCGGATACGCCGCGTGGAAGCGGTCGTAATCGGGCACCTGGTAATTGGCGCCCACCACGTCCACCGCGTGCGCCACGTTGAGGTCGCTGAAGAAGCCGCCGTTCATGGCAGCGGTGACCGGACGCGTATCGTCGAGCGCTTTGACGGCAGCGGACATGCGGCGCACCATCTCATAGCCCACTTCCGATCCCTGCACCGGTTCTTCATTGAATACCGACCAGAGGATGATGCCCGGGTGATGGCGGTCGCGCTTGACCATCCACTCGAGCTGCTTCATGTAGTCCGGCGACGGATTGAAGTTGCGGTTCTCGTCCATCACAACAAAGCCCATGCGATCGACCATGTCGAGCACTTCGGCGGCTGGCGCATTGTGCGAGAAGCGGATGGCGTTCACGCCCAGTTCCTTCAGGCGGCGCAGGCGATACTCCCACACCGCATCGGGAATCGCGACACCGACGCCGGCGTGATCCTGGTGGATGCACACGCCTTGCAGTTTCAGGTGTTCGCCGTTGAGGAAGAAGCCTTTTTCGGCATCGAAGCGGATGGTGCGGAAGCCCGTGTGCAGCGCCACTTCGTCCTGCGCCTTGCCGTTTTCCAGCACGCGCGTGACGACCTTGTACAGGTTGGTCTTGGCGATCGACCACAGGGCCGGATCGTTGATCTTGAACGGCAGCTTGACGGTGGCGTCTTTCAATACGCCCACGCTGGCCTTGGCCAGCTGGCGGCCCACCTGCTTGCCGGCCGGGTCGAACACGGTCACTTCCACCGTCACGTCGGACGCCTTCTTGCCGCTGTTATTGAGTGTCACCTCCACCGGCAGGGTCCAGTCGCGGCCCTTGCCGGCGCGAGGTACGGCATACACGCCATCGGTGGCCACATGCACCGGTGCGCGCTTGACCAGCCACGCGTGGCGATACATGCCGGCGCCCTCGTACCACCAGCCCTCCATCGCTTCCGCATCGACGCGGATCGAGATGGTATTGAGCGCATCGCCGTAAGTCAGGTAAGGCGTGATATCGATATTGCTGGCGTTGTAGCCGGACCAGTTGCGGTTGACGACATTGCCGTTGACGTACACGGTGGCGTGGGTGGCAATCGCATCGAACTGCAGCTCGAAATGGCGGCCACGGTCGGCCGGATCGACCTGCAGATAGCGGCGATACCAGCCGATGCCGCGCGGGCGGTAGCCCTGCGAGATATTGGCTTTCGGGTCGAACGGCCCTTCGACGGCCCAGTCGTGCGGCAGGTCGAGGCGGCGCCAGTCGGAGTCGTCGAATTCGGCGCCAGCCGCGCCGGGCGCGTTGCCGGCCTTGGCGTTGCTATACGATTCTTCGTGGCCGACGATCGGCGCCTGGCGCACGTCGCCGAGGTGGAACAGCCAGCCGCGATCGAGCGACAGGCGCTCGCGCCCGGCCTTGACGGTGGCGTCGGTAATATGGGGTTTGATCGGTGCGGCGGCGTGCGCAGCAGTGTGTGCGGCGGCGCTGGCGGCCAGCAGCAGGAGGGCAGCGCAGATGCGCCGCCAGTGAGGCAGTTTGTTCAAGCTTGGCTCCCTTACAACTTGGGCTAAAAAAAACGGAGCAGCACCGTTAAGCACTGCTCCGCAAACCACGATAAAACAAAGGTACAACGGAAAATTTACAGCTTGAAGGACAGGCCCAGGTTGAAGCGGCGGCCGAACTCGGTCACTTCCTGTTGCAGCGGGTTGTTGGCGCTGGTGTAGACCGCCTTCTGGTTGGTCAGGTTTTCGATGCCGAAGCGGATCTGCACGTTCGGCGTGATCTGCTTGGCCAGGTTCATGGACACGAAGGTTTCCGCTTCGTTGACCAGCAACTGACCGGCGCTCCAGGTCGGGTTACGTACGAACGAGCTGTGGTGATTGGCCGAGATACGGGCTTCGTAACCGGCTTTTTCGTACCACAAGGTCACGCCGCCATTGTTGCGCATCAAGCCTTCAATCGGGAACGGATTGCCGACTGGCACCTGTTCACGCACGGTGCTGGCGGTGTACGCGTAGTTGCTGGCGATACCGAGGCCGTCGAACGGTGTCGGCAGGCCGGTGAATGCTTGCTGGTAGACCAGTTCCACGCCACGGATGTTGCCGCCTTCGCCGTTGACCGAACGGGTGATGTTGTCGCTCTGGGTGATGGCGATGTAGCGCTGCAGCTGCTTGTAGAAGCCGCCCACCGAAACGAGCGAACCCTTCTGGAAGTACCACTGGTACGCCAGGTCAACCTGGTTGGCCATCATCGGCTTCAGGTCCGGATTGCCGGCCGAACCCGTTTGCGGCTGGCTGGTGCCGGCCTGGCTCAGGTTGCGCGAGGCGCGCAGTTCATCCAGTGGCGGACGCGACATGGCGCGGGCCAGGCCGAAACGCACCTGGTGTTCCTGCGCTTCGTCGAGGTTGAAGATCAGGTTCAGGCTCGGCAAAATCTCGGTGTACGATGTGCCTTGCTCGACTGCGGACGGGGTGGAACCGTTGATGGAACCCATGCCATAGCTGTCGGTCTTGGTGTGCACCAGGCGCACGCCCACGTTGCCGCGGTAGGTTTTGCCGAAGGCTTCACCATCGAGGTCGCCCTGGACGAAGGCCGAGGTGCTGCGTTCCTTGACGCGCCAGCCAGCGAGCTGGTCGTTGCGAACCTGGTCGGCAGTACCGACCTTGCCGTTCGGATTGAAGGCATCAGGACCGAAGGCGTTGCCGATGGTGCCATAGAAGTCCTTGAGCACGAAGTACGACGGGAAGCCGGCCACGTTGACGGTCTCGTAGGCCGAGGCAGGAATCGCGTTCTGCTGGGCCAGCTGCCAGGTGGTCTGGCGGTAGCTCTTCTCGCGGTCGGTCGCGCGCACGCCGACCTTGATGCGGCTGACGATGCTGTTTTCGATCGGACGCGCGGCGGTGACCGACGCGGCGTTCAGCAGATCCTTCACGTGACCGTCGGTATCGACGTACAGGGTCGGCGCTTCGAAATTGGCCGGGTTGCCGGTGTCGATGCCGCCGAAGCTGTACTGCTGACGCTCATTACCGGTGAACGACCAGTTCACCGACACTGGAATCGAGCTCAGCGAATTTTGACGCAGGTCGCGCCACTGGCTGCTGCGCAGCGCGTGCGAGGTCGACAGGTCGGTTTCAACTTTCCACTCGCCGAGATTGACCTTGGCGTTCAGGCCGCTGGCGGCCACGCTGGCGTCCTGGATCCAGTGGGCATCGTTGTTGATGACGCGGTTCCAGTTGACGGTGCCGCCGGCCACATAGCCGTTACGGATGTCGAGGTTGCTGAAGTTGCCGGAGTTGCCGCCATCCCAGTTGCCCAGGTCGCCGGTCCAGTGCTGCATCTGCGCTTCGTCGATCTTGGTTTGCGCGTAATAGGTGTCGGCGGTGATCAGGACATCGCTGTTCGGCTTGTACTCGATCTTGCCCAGCACGCTGCTGCGCTTGTTGCTGCCGCGGCGCACGTCGTCCTGGAAGCCCCACGGAGTCTTGTCGACCTTGCCGTCGCCGTTCATGTCGACGGAATTGTTTTCGTTGAAACCCCAGTGGCGCACGTTCTTCTGCACCGATGGCTGGTCCTGGTAGCTGAACGCGACGGCTGCACCCAGCGTTTTGTTGAGGAACTGGTCAACCCAGATACCGCCCACGCGTGGCTTGTTCTTGTCGGCGCCGGCGATGTCCTTGGCAATGTTGTAGTGCAGGACATCGGCCTTGAAGTTCAGCTGGCGGCCGTTGTACTTCAGCGGCGACACGGTTTGCAGATCGATCGAGGTAGCAATGCCGCCTTCGACCAGTTCGGCGTTCTGGGTCTTGTAGACGGTGGCGCCGCTGATCGACTCCGACGGGAACTGCTCGAAGCGCACTGCGCGATCCGGTTCCGACGATGCCAGCTCGCGGCCATTCAGGGTGGCGCCGATGAAGCGTGGACCCATGCCGCGCGCGACGATCTGCGAAGCATTGCCGCGATCGAGACCCGACGACAGGCCTGGCAGGCGTGCCAGCGATTCGGCGATGGTGGTGTCCGGCAGTTTGCCGATGTCTTCCGACGCGATCACTTCCACCATGCTGTTGGAAGCTTCCTTGACGGCCAGCGCGTTACGCACCGATGCACGGATGCCGGTCACGTTCACTTGCTGGATTTCGCCGGCGACCGGCGCTGCGGGAGTTGCTGCTGGTGCTGCTGCCTGTGCTGCTGGCTCTGCTTGTGCTTCTTGCGCGAACGCTTGTTGCGCCATCAACGGGGTGCTGAACAATGTCGCGATCAGCAGGCTCATTTTCTTGTGTTTCATTATGTGCATCTCCAGTGTCTGTGTAGTTCCGTCTCTGATCTTTGAACCACATCGGACGGATAAGACGGGATGCTATCGAAACCGAAGTTGGGAGGCCAATAGCTTATTGACGTTGGCCCATATCAAGTTCGTATATCAGACATACAAAAAGCGTAAACAGTTTGTCAGCTATACTGTTTACGGCTTGGTGTAGTGGGGATACATGGTGGTGGCGGTGTCGCGCAGCGCCAGCAGCATGGCGTCGGCGCCCGGGGAGAGCTGGTGTCGCTTGCGCGTCACAATGCCGAACGAATCCATGCTCACGCCGAGGTCGAACGGCAAGATCGCCATCAGGCCCGTTTGCAGGTAGGCGTGTACCGCCTCGGCCGGCAACGCGACAATCATGTCGCTGTTCATCAGCAGGCTGGCCACCACCGGCAAGTCTTGCGTCTCGACGGTTTCGGCCGGCTGCTCGAGGCCGTGCGACAGGAACAGGGCCGTCAGGCGGTCGCGCAGGATGCTGCCGGCCGGTGGCAGTATCCAGCATTGCCGCACCAGTTCTTCGAGCTGCAAATCAAGGCGGCCAGCCAGCGGATGGTCGCTACGCGCGATCAAGAGGTGCGGTTCGTCGGTGAGCGGCTCGAAATGCAGTTCGTCGGCGGCAGCGGTGTCGAGAATGCGGCCGACCACCAGGTCGAGCTCGCCGCTGCGCAGGCGCTCCACCAGCACTTTGCTGGTGGACATCTTGACCGACACGTGCACGCGCGCATGGCGCGACTTGAGCAGGTTGATGGCTTTGGGCACCAGCGAAGTGGCTGGCGCCAGCACCGAGCCGATACCCACGCGTCCGCGCAGGCCCGACAGCAGCTCCATCACTTCCTGGTGCGCCGCGTCCATCTCGGCCAGCGCCGCACCGGCGCGGCGAATCAGCACCTTGCCATACCAGGTGGGCGCCACGCCGCGCGACAGGCGTTCGAACAGTTGCACGCCGAGGGCGTGTTCAAGCTCGCCCAGCAGTTTGGACGCACCGGGTTGAGTCAAATTGGCGGCTTGCGCCGCGTGCGCGATGGAACCGTGACGGCCGAGTTCCACCAGCAATACCAGGTGGCGGGTCTTCAGGTGGGAGCGGACAAAGCGGTCGGAGCGGGAATCGGTCATATTGGCGATTATTATACCGCCCGAAAGGTAGAGCACGCGCGACTAGCGTGGCGAAGCCGCGTTCGGCGGGCGCGCGCGCCTGCCCGTTTCGTCCTCGTCCCGCGCTCGCTAGCCGACGGCCTGCACTGCGGGCGCCATGTCGTCGAACCGCGTATCGGCGATGCCAGCGGTGGCGCTATCGAGCAAGCCGGACGGCAAACCGTACAAGGCACCGTCGTTACCCAGCAACAGCAAGTGCGCCAGGCCATCGCCTCCGAAGGCCAGCGCGACCGGCGCAGCGCCTTCGAGCGCGATACGGCACAGCACGGCACCGCCGGCGTCGTATCGCACCAGTTCGGCACCCTGGATGCTCCACAGGCAGTCGGCGCTGTCGATCACGGCCGCGCCCACGGCCACATCCGACTCGGCAAATGTGGTGACATTGCCAACCCTGGCACGGTCGGCATCATACGTACAGCGCAGGATGCGATTGCCGTCGACGAACACCATGCGGGTGCCGTCGGCGCTGAAGGCGATGCCGGCCGCGCGCACCACCACCGGCAGCGCCAGCCGGCGCAGGCCGTGGCGTTGCGAGTACTGGTAAAAGCTGCCGATCGGGCGCTGGTCGCTGGCGGTATTGGCGGTGCCGAACACGAAATTGCCGGCGCGGTCGGTGCAGCCGTCGCTGATCGCCGTGCGCGGCTCGGCCGCGTCCACCGTCAACAACACTTGCGACTGTAGCGTCCTGGCCACACCGCCGGCCGCCGGCAACTCGACCAGCCCCAGCCGCTTGCCCTGCCCCAGCAGCAGGCGCCCGGAGGCGCAGGCGGCCAGCGCGCAGGCGCTTTCGGACAAGCGCAAGCTGCCCGCCGTTGCGACTGTAGCGGCCGTGGCAGGCGGTGCCGGCGGCGTGGCAGTGGCGGCTGCAGACGGCCAGTTGTACAACAGGCCGGTCAGCGGATCGGACCAGCGCCAGCAGTTGCCGGCTGCGTCCCAGCGCAGGACACCGCCGGTGCGGCCGCCGCGCTGCAGCAGGATGGCGGCCGCAGCGACGGCGGCGATGGCAGGCGTGGAGATGTCTATCATGACGCCGAGTGTAAGCGCGGCCGGCGTCCGACAGATATAAAAAAATCACTATCAGCTATCTTGATATCAGATAGCTGACTTGTTTATTTCTGGTATTCGATAATGATATGGTTTGTGGCGAATTAATCATATTTCCATAGCGGGGCGCCGTTTTAGACTGTGTGCTGTTCATTGAACTTACTCTCATTCATCACCCCTATGAAAATCACCAAACTGACGACCTACCGTGTTCCACCGCGCTGGATGCTGCTGAAAATCGAAACCGATGAAGGCGTAGTCGGCTGGGGCGAACCGGTCATCGAAGGCCGCGCCCGCACCGTGGAAACGGCCGTCCAGGAAATGGAACCGTATTTGATCGGCCAGGACCCGTCGCGCATCAACGACCTGTGGCAAACCATGTACCGCGCCGGCTTCTACCGTGGCGGCGCCATCCTGATGAGCGCGATCGCCGGTATCGACCAGGCGCTGTGGGACATCAAGGGCAAGGTCCTGGGTCAGCCCGTGTACGAACTGCTGGGCGGCCTGGTGCGCGACCGCATGAAGATGTACAGCTGGGTGGGCGGCGACCGTCCTGCCGACATCATCGAACAAATCAGCAAACTGAAAGAAGGCGGCTTCGACACCTTCAAGATGAACGGTACCGAAGAACTGGGCCTGCTCGATACGTCGGCAGCGGTCGATGAAGCGGTCAAGCGCGTGGCGGAAATCCGCGAAGCATTCGGCAACACCATCGAGTTCGGCCTGGACTTCCACGGCCGCGTGGCCGCGCCGATGGCCAAGACCCTGCTGCGCGAACTGGAGCAGTTCCGTCCGCTGTTCGTGGAAGAGCCGGTGCTGGCCGAGCAAGCCGAATACTACCCGCGCCTGGCCGAGATGACCTCGATCCCGCTGGCAGCCGGCGAGCGCATGTACTCGCGCTTCGAGTTCAAGAACGTCTTTGCGGCCGGCGGCCTGTCGATCGTGCAGCCAGATTTGTCGCACGCCGGCGGCATCACCGAGTGCCTGAAAATCGCCTCGATGGCCGAAGCTTACGACATCACGCTGGCGCCGCACTGCCCGCTCGGTCCGGTCGCGCTGGCTTCGTGCCTGGCGGTGGACTTCGTGTCGTACAACGCCGTGCTGCAAGAGCAAAGCATGGGCATCCACTACAACAAGGGCGGCGAGCTGCTCGACTACGTGATCAACAAGGAAGACTTCAAGATCGTCGACGGCTACTGCGCCCCGCTGCGCAAGCCTGGCCTGGGCGTGGAAGTGGACGAAGAGCGCGTGATCGCCGCCAGCAAGAACGCCGGCGACTGGCGCAACCCGGTCTGGCGCCACAAGGATGGCAGCGTCGCCGAGTGGTGATGCAATCGTGGTAACCGAAGCCGGCGTGATTGCCGGCTTTTTTATGCGCCCCCGCGGCTGCGCCCACCCGGTATCATGACGGCATGGATTTCATCAAACTCGCCGCCCTCTTCTTCATCACCGCCATTGCCGAAATCGTCGGCTGCTACCTGCCCTGGCTGGTCCTGCGCCAGGACAAGTCGCCGTGGCTGCTGCTGCCGGCGGCCCTGTCGCTGGCCCTGTTTGCCTGGCTGCTGACCTTGCATCCCACCGGCGCGGCCCGCACCTACGCCGCTTACGGCGGCGCCTACATCGCCGTTGCGCTGCTATGGCTGCGCCTGGTGGACGGCGTGGCGCTCACCCGTTACGACATGGCCGGCGCCGGACTGGCCCTGGCCGGCATGGCTGTGATCGCCTTGCAGCCTTCGACTTAGCCGATATCGCCGGAATCTGTTGCCTCTCATACATCACAATGCTGCTTTTTTGCGCTTTCACAAATCTTGTGCCTTGAAATACAGGGATGTCGTCCCTATAATTGGCACTCGTTATGAGAGAGTGCTAACAAAGTCTCTTGTCCCAATTTCCGCTGCGGCAATCCATGCAATGTGATTGAAACAGCAACAAACTGTACCATTGTTAATTAAGGAGTTTTGTATGAACCTTCGCCCTTTGAACGATCGCGTTATCGTCAAACGTCTCGACCAGGAAACCAAGACTGCATCCGGCCTGATCATCCCTGATGCGGCTGCTGAAAAACCGGATCAAGGCGAAGTCCTGGCCGTTGGCAATGGCAAGATCCTGGAAGACGGCAAAGTGCGTCCTCTGGATGTCAAAGTAGGCGACCGCGTCCTGTTCGGCAAATACGCCGGCCAGACCGTCAAGATCGACGGCCAGGAACTGATGGTCATGCGCGAAGAAGACATCATGGCGATCGTCACCAAGTAATTGCATTTGCAATCACTGGTCAACGATTCCCACTTAATACCTTACTGGAGTAAAAAACATGGCAGCTAAAGAAGTAATCTTCGGCGACGCAGCGCGCGCCAAAATGGTTGAAGGCGTCAACATTCTGGCCAACGCCGTTAAAGTAACCCTGGGCCCTAAAGGCCGTAACGTGGTACTGGAGCGCTCGTTCGGCGCCCCTACCGTCACCAAGGACGGCGTATCGGTTGCCAAAGAAGTCGAACTGAAAGACAAGCTGCAAAACATGGGCGCGCAAATGGTCAAGGAAGTTGCTTCCCGCACCAGCGACAACGCCGGCGACGGTACCACCACCGCAACCGTGCTGGCCCAGGCTATCGTGCGCGAAGGCATGAAGTTCGTTGCCGCCGGCATGAACCCGATGGACCTGAAACGCGGTATCGACAAAGCAGTAGCTGCCACCGTCGAAGAACTGAAAAAAATCGCCAAGCCAACCACCACCACCAAAGAAATCGCCCAGGTTGGCGCGATCTCGGCCAACTCGGATTCGTCGATCGGCGAGCGCATCGCTGAAGCGATGGAAAAAGTCGGCAAAGAAGGCGTGATCACCGTGGAAGACGGCAAGTCGCTGAACGACGAGCTGGACATCGTTGAAGGTATGCAGTTCGACCGCGGCTACCTGTCGCCGTACTTCATCAACAACCAGGAAAAGCAGGTTGCTGCTTTGGAAAGCCCGTTCGTCCTGCTGTGCGACAAGAAAATCTCGAACATCCGTGACCTGCTGCCCGTACTGGAACAAGTTGCCAAAGCCGGTCGTCCACTGCTGATCATCGCAGAAGACATCGAAGGCGAAGCACTGGCCACCCTGGTGGTGAACAACATCCGCGGCATCCTGAAAACCGTTGCTGTGAAAGCTCCAGGCTTCGGCGACCGTCGTAAAGCCATGCTGGAAGACATCGCCATCCTGACCGGCGGCCAGGTTGTTGCTGAAGAAGTCGGCCTGACCCTGGAAAAAATCACCCTGGAAGAACTGGGCCAAGCCAAGCGTATCGAAGTCGGCAAAGAAAACACCATCGTCATCGACGGTGCTGGTCAAGCCGCTGCGATCGAAGGCCGCGTCAAGCAAATCCGCGTGCAGATCGAAGAAGCGACCTCGGACTACGACCGTGAAAAACTGCAAGAGCGCGTGGCCAAGCTGGCTGGCGGTGTTGCCGTGATCAAGGTTGGCGCTGCCACCGAAGTCGAAATGAAAGAGAAAAAAGCCCGCGTTGAAGATGCACTGCACGCGACCCGCGCTGCCGTGGAAGAAGGCATCGTGGCTGGCGGCGGCGTTGCCCTGCTGCGCGCCCGCGCTCAAGTTGCTGGCCTGAAAGGCGACAACCCTGACCAGGACGCAGGTATCAAGATCGTGCTGCGCGCGATGGAAGAGCCATTGCGCATGATCGTGCAAAACGCCGGCGAAGAAGCTTCGGTCGTCGTGGCAGCGGTTCTGGCCGGCACCGGCAACTACGGCTACAACGCCGCCAACGGCACCTACGGCGACATGGTCGAAATGGGTGTTCTGGATCCAGCAAAAGTCACCCGCTCGGCACTGCAAAACGCAGCATCGATCGCTGGCCTGATGCTGACCACCGACTGCATGATCGCTGAATCGGCTGACGACAAGGCAGCTGGCGGCATGGGCGGTATGGGTGGCATGGGCGGTATGGGTGGTATGGACGGCATGATGTAATGTGCCGGCCGGTCAGGCTCTGTGGAGCCTGGCTTGCCAACAAAAAAAGCCCGCGCAAGCTTTTGGCCTGCGCGGGCTTTTTCACGTCTAAAATCACGCGTCGAAGAATTCTTCCTCGATTTCCTCGCGGCGCGGCGCGTCGGCGATGTGCACGATCAGGGTGTCGTGCAGCTCGTGCGCCGGGTGGCTGGCGCGGTGCTGGGCGAACCAGAATGCTTCGGATAGGTCGTCGTCTTCGTGCGACGTGGTGATCACCACGTCGGCTTCGTCCACGTCTTCGTAGTTGGTTGCTTCCAGGTGGGCGTCGTCGATCGATTCTTGCCACTGCGCGGCATCCTTGCCCCATACCATGGCGTATCTGCAGCCCGATTCGACCAGCCAGCGGCTGATGTCCCAGCGTACCGTTTCCAGCACGTCCACATCGACCACCAGCACGGCCTTGAAGTTATCGAGCGCTTCGAGTACCGGCAGTTCGTCTGCCGGTGCCAGGTGCAGGTAGCGGGGAGGATTTTTTTTCATCATGCGTCTCGGAGGTTCAAACGACGCATTCTCCCCTGATTCCCGCCAACCTGCAATTACGCTCAGAAGGGATCGAGCGCGATGGTGAACTTGCCGCTGCCGTCCAGTGCGCCAAACGTATAGCCCTGCCAGCTTGGGTACGCCTGCGGCTCCCAGTAGAACACGCCCAGGCCATTGGAGCCCAGCGCCTTGGTCTTGGTCAGCAGGTCGGCCACCATGGCCTTGGAGGTTGCAGCTTGCGTCCAGTCCATGCCCACCTCGGTCACCATCACCGGCTTGGCATAGCGCGCCACCATGTCCTTCATGTTGATCGAGATGCGGTTGTTGTAGTTGGTCCAGTCCGATGGCGGCGGATAGTGCGACATGCCGATCACATCCCACTTGGCGCCGGCGCCTTTGACGCCATCGAAGAACCAGCGGAACACCGCGTTGTCGTAGCCGTTGGCCAGGTGCAGGATCACCTTGGCATTCGGGAACACGGCCTTGGTGGCGTTGTAGCCGCTGTTGATCAGGCCGGCCAGGTTGGCGAAGCTGGTGGTCTTCCCTTCCGGCCACAGCATGCCGCTGTTGATCTCGTTACCGACCTGCACCCACTCGACGTTGATGCCGTTCGATTTCAGGTAGTTGAGCGTGCCCTGGGTATGGCTGTACACGTCGTTGTTCAGCTGCGCCAGGGTATGGTTGGCCCACGCGGACGGCTTGGTTTGCTGGCCGGGGTCGGCCCAGCTGTCGCTGTAGTGGAAGTCGATCATGATGCGCTGGCCTTGCGCTGCGGCGCGCTTGGCCTTGTACAGCACGTCGGCGCCGTCGTTCCAGCCAGGCTTGACCCACACGCGCAGGCGGATGGCGTTGATGTTCAGATTTTTCAGCAGCACGAACGGGTCGGTCTTGACGCCGCTGCTGTTGTAGAACGCATAGCCGGCGGATTCCTGCTGGCTGACCCAGCCCACATCGGCGCCGTTGGCGAAACTTTGTGCCGAGGCCGTCGAGGCGGCCAAGGTCAGCGCCATGCCGCAGAACGCGGCAAGCATTTTCTTGAAATTCATGTTATCTCCAGTGTCTTTTTTGTTTTGGATGAAACGAAACTGCCAACCACCAGTGCGCACCTCCCCCTGCCGCCTTGCGCGGCACAACAATCGAGTCATGGAAGAACGCGCCGCCGCAGCGGCGGCGCGTCAGATAGCGTTAGCCGAAGCGTGCCGCCGGAATGCCGGCAACATCCACGCGCACCGCGAACAGGCCGCCCGTGAGCGGGAATTCCTTCAGTTGCTCGGGTGTGTTGTCTTCGCTGGCGGTGGTGATGAACAGCGTTTTGAAGTCCGGGCCGCCGAACGTGCACGACGCGGGATTGCGCACCGGCACGCGGATGGTTTCGAGCAGGTCGCCGTCAGGCGAGTAACGGCATACGCGGCCGCCGCCCCACTGCGCCACCCACACGCAGCCTTCGCCATCGACTGTCATGCCGTCGGGCGAACCTTCGCCTTCGGCGAACTGGCGCCACACGCGCGGCTCGCCCAGGGTGGCGTCGGCCGCCAGCGGGTAGGCGTAGATGCGGCCTTCGAAGCTGTCGGTGTGGAACATGGTGGCGCCGTCGCGGCTGAAGGTCGGGCCGTTGCAGATGTGGTAGCCGGCATCGGCCACCGTCAGCGACAGGTCCTTGTCGAGCAGGAACAGCGCGCCAACTGCTTGCGCGTAGTCGGTGTTGTGCATGGAGCCGGCCCAGATGCGGCCAGCGCTGTCGACCTTGGCGTCGTTCAGGCGCAGGTCGCTGCCCGGTGCAAACGGATGGGCGATGTATTCGATGCGCAATTCCGGTTCGAGCCACACGCGGGCGATGCCGTGGCGCAGGCCGGCCATGAAGCCGTCGCCGTCGGCGCGCGCGATGAGCCAGCAGACGTAGTCCGGCATTTCCCAGGCGTGGCGCTGGCCGGTCTCGGTATCGAACGCGTGCAGCGTCTTGCTTTTCAGGTCAACGAAATACAGGCGTTGTTCTTCAGCTACCCACAGCGGGCCTTCGCCCAGTTGCGCACCCAGGTCCCACAGGCATTGCACCTCATGCTTGCTCATCGTTTTTGTCTCCTTTATTTTTTTAGATCAGGCAGCCAGTGCGCGCCAGGCATTGACGAATGCCGCCGCGCGTTCGCCCAGTTCTTCCAGCGATACGCCCGGCGTAAACAGCGCGCCGCCGATGCCGAAACCGGTGGCGCCGGCTTTCTTCCAGCCTGCCATGGTCTCGGGCGTGACGCCGCCCACCGGCCACATAGGCGTGCCGGCCGGCACCACGCTGAGCATGGCTTTCAGGCCGCCGTGACCGACCATCTCGGCCGGGAACAGTTTCAATGCGTGGGCGCCGGCGTCCAGTGCGGCAAACGCTTCGGTCGGGGTGGCCACGCCAGGTGCGCAGTACATGCCCAGCTCGGCAGCGCGACGGATCGCGGCCGGATTGCAGTTGGGCGAGACCAGCAGGCGGCCACCCGCTTCGTACACGGCTTCCACGTGCGCCACGCTGAGCATGGTGCCGCCGCCGACCAGGGTGTCCGGCAGGTTCAGCTTGACGATGGCGGCGATGCACTCGAGCGCACCCGGACGGTTCAGCGGCACTTCCAGCGCGCGGAAGCCCGCGTTGTACAGCACCTTGGCGACATCGACCGCCTCGGCAGGTTGCAGACCGCGCAGGATGGCGACCAGTGGCGTGGTTGGATGGGAAATGGTCATGTTCAGCCCTTGATGAATTGGGAAATCGCAGTGCAATACACGCGATGTGGATCGAGCACCTGGCATTGCAGGCCAAAGTGCTGGGCGGCTACGGCGTAGCGCTTGGCCAGCGCCGGCGAGCCGATGACAGTGATGGTGCCGCCGGCCGGCAGGCTGCGGGCGGCGGCAGCGAATTCGGCGCCGATCAGCAAGCCGCTGACAAACGCGGCGGCCTGCTCGACCGGGGCGCTGCGCGACACCACGCCGGCGCGCACGCGGAACAGGGTGTTCGAGAGCGGCTCGCCCACGCCAGCCTGGTCGAGGCCGGCTGCGAAGCCGGTGGCGTCGCTGGTGTCGCCGCCCATCATGGACGACAGCGTGCCGCCCTTGGACAGCATGGCGAACAGTTCGCCGGTCATGTACGTGGACAGCGACTGGATCACGCCGTCCTTGAGCAGCACCCACTTGCTGTGCGTACCCGGCAGCACCAGCCAACCGTCGCGCTGGCCCATCACCACGGCGCCGAGCAGCTGGGTTTCCTCGCCGCGCATGACGTCGGCCGACGGGCCGCGACGGTACGCGTAGCCGGGCACGATGTGGCAGTTGGCCGACCAGGGAGCTTCATTCACCTGCGCCAGGTGCGCCGGCAATTCGGTCAGCGGCACCGAGGCGTCGAGGTAATTCACTTCCTGCCAGCCCGAGGCGCTGCCGACCATGCCGGACATGATGACCGGGACGGCGGCATCGATGCCCATGGCGGCGCGCAGGCCGTCGAGCGAGGCGCCGAAGCGCTCGCGCCCGCCCACGGCCAGCATGCCCTGGTCGTCCTCGTACTCGGCCAGGCAGTTGGCTTGTTGATCGATCAGGTAGGCGCGCCGGTTGCTGGTACCCCAGTCAACGCCGAGTATGGTCTTGTCCACTATGAAATCCTTTTCTATGCTGCCAAGATGTTACGGAATCGACAGTCATGCCGCCAATGAAATATCAGATAGGAGTAATACCAAAATTGTATAGGCTTATGCGTTACCCTGTCGGCTTGCCCAGCCGCAAACGTTGCCCGATGGTTGCCTTTGGTTTAGTATGTCCGTCTATAAAATAGTTTTGTCTATTCATTATGGCTTCTCCGTCTCTCCCGCCCCGCCTGCTGCTCACCGCCGGTGCTGTCATCGCCGTCCTGATCGGCGTCGGCGTGTACGTTAGCAATTCGACACCGGAGCCTGCTCCAGCCGTCCCTGCGCAACCCGCACCGATCAAGCCCCTGCCCACGCCACCAGCAACGCCGCCAGCCGCCAAGCCCGTGCCACGTCCACCGGCAGCGGTCGAACCGGCCGCACCGGCGGAGCCCAAGGTCACGCGCACCAAGGACCAGGCCTCGGCCGCCCTGCTGGCGTTGCCGGAGCTGCGCGCCTGGTCCGCCATGCTGGAGAAAACCTCGAACGGGAAAGTGCACGGCGCGCTGATCGAATACGATCCGGCGCCGCGCAAGCTCAACGGCAAAACCTATTACCAGTTCAGCTTTGTGGAAAACAGCGCCGATGCGGCGCTGCGGTGGGAAAGTTTCCTGGTCTCGGCCAATGACGACGAGATCCTGGTGGAAGACGCCACCAACGATGAAGTGATCAGCCTGGCGCGCTGGCGCCGTGAAAAGCACCCGGAGAAACGCACCAGCGTCGATGGCTGATGCGCAATTCTTCCCCGCCTACGCGGCGGTCCGCCGACGCGGGATGACGTCGATATCGACAGTTGCTTGGCCGGCAGACCTCACGCGGTCGCAACTGCCGGTTTCAGGTCCACCGCCCGCCGTACCCTCCCCACCCACAGCACCGACAATACCGTCAACCCCGCCGCCAGCCAGCCATTGAGGCCGTAGCCGACAATGTGCCCGGCCGCGTCCGTGTGCAAGGTCATGCCGCCCAGCAGCGCGCCGGTGCCGCTGCCGATCGACTGGATTGCCGAATTGGCGGACAGAAAACCGCCGCGCCGCGCCGGTTCCGGCACCGTGGTCATCAAGGCCTGCAACGGAATGGTCCGGCCCGACACTGCCGTCATGAAGAACGGGAAGAACAGGATCACCGCTACCAGCGGCATGGCCGGCATGTGGGTGACGAACAGCATCGGCACCGCCGACGCCAGCGCCATGTAGCGATAGACCTTGTGCGCCCCCACCCGGTCCGACCAGCGGCCGATGCGGCGCGCGGTAAACAGCGTGGCCACGCCGCCAGCCAGATAGACATAAGTCACCTCCGCCGGCGCGATGCCAAGATTGCTGACCATCACCGGTGAAATAAACGGAATCACCAGCATGCCCGTGGCCATGTTCATGAACGACAGCAGGAAGGCCCGCAAGTGGTTGGGTACCCGGTACAGTGCAACCAGGTTCGGCAGCACCGCCTTGAGCGGCACCGGGTGGCCCAGGTGACCATCGATCGCTGGCAACGCCCGCGCGGCCAGCAGCCAGACCAGCACCGACAGCACCACCAGCAGATAAAACGGCGACGCCCAGCCGAAGTGCGCGGCCAGCATCACGCCGGTGGGCACGCCGGCCACGGCCGCCATGCTGAACGAGGTCATCACCACGCCGGTGGCGGCGCCGCGCCGGTCGGCCGGAATCAGGTCGCCGATGATGGCCATGATGATGGCGCCCAGCACGCCACCGGTCACGCCCGCGAACGCGCGCGAGGCGATCAGCACCTCGAACGTGGGCGCCAGCGCGCACGCCAGGTTGGACAAGGTAAACAGCGCAAACATCCACAGCAGCAGCTGCTTGCGGTCGAAGCGGTCGATATACATGACCGCCAGCAGGCCGGACAAGCCGGCACACCAGGCGTATGCCGACACCGCGCCCGAGACGGCGGCCGGTGTGATCGAAAACGCCGTCATCAGCTGCGGCGCGAGCGGCATCATGACCATGAAATCCATGATCACGGTGAACTGCGTGAGCGCCAGCAGCCACAGCACCAGGCGCTCGCGCGCCGGGGTCAGTGCAAAACCCGGCGCGGGGATCAATAAGCCAGGCGCGGTCATGCCAGCGCCGTGATGTCGGCCGTGGCCTGGCGCAAGATGGCGCGGATTTGCTCGAGCTTGGCGGGCGTCGGATGGTTTTCCTGGCCCTGGGCGATCACCGCGTGCTTGAGCTCGTGCATGATGGTGCGCAGGTCGTCGCGCGCCTCGGCCGGGTCGCTCATGCGCGCCACGATGGCATCGACGAACTGGCGGTTCTCGGCCAGGAACGCCTCGCCTTCCGGCGTGATGGTGTGCAGCTTCTTGTTGCCGTCGGGTGAGGCGGAGACATGGCCCATATCGAGCAGCATCGACAACAGCGGGTAGATGGCGCCGGGGCTCGGGGTGTAGCCACCGCCGGAACGCTGTTCGAGCTCCTTGATGATCTCGTAGCCGTGGCGCGGCTTTTCGGCGATCAGTTGCAGCACGATGTAGCGCATGGCGCCGGCGTCGAACATTTTCGGGCCGCGCGCGCGGCCGCCGCCACCGCCATGACCGTGATGGCCGTGGGCAGCATGGTGGCGATGGGAATGGTGGTGGTGTGGATTGGTCAGCATGGCAATGTCCTTGTCAGGTGGTGAATACTCGTTACGACATAACGAGTTAAGATATAACTTAGTAAGACATATCTTATTCCATTCCTGCGAAAGTTCAAGCAGCAATTTGTAACAGGCGAAAAAAAAGGCAGACCGCGCTGGTCTGCCTTTTCCAAGGGGTTGGGGCGGCGGTCAGCCGTCCAGGTGCGAAATCAGCAGCCGGCGGCCATCGGCCTCGCCCTTGGTTTTATGTTCGACGACCAGCTTGCCCTGCTGGGCGTCGAGCGAGATTCCCACCGACAGGATGTCGATCAGCAGCAGCTGCAAGATGCGCGAGATCATCGACAGGAACGTGGTGCTGTCCTCCGAGTGATCGACCGCCAGGCACACGCTGGCCTTTTTCGCCAGCGGCGAATTGCTGGCCGTGATCGCAATCACGTCCGCGCCGGCCGCACGCGCCACATCGACCGCTTCGAGCAGGTCGGGCAACTTGCCCGAGTTGGAAATGGCGATCACCACGTCGCCCGGCTTGAGCAGCTCGGCCGCCAGGTTCAACAAGTGCGAGTCGCCGTACGCCGACGTCGGAATGCGGAAGCGGAAGAACTTGTGCTGGCCGTCCAGCGCCACCACGCGCGAATTGCCCATCGCGTAAAACTCCACGCGCTTGGCCTTGGCCACCAGCGCGATGGCCTTGTCGATCGAGCGCACGTCGAGCTGGTCGCGGAATTTCAGGATCGCGGAAACCGTATTATCGATCACCTTGGCGCTGAGGTCATGGGTGCTGTCGCTCACCCGCACCTGGCTGTGACGCACGGGAATGGCGCCCGTCAGGCTGCTGGCGAACTTCAATTTGAAATCGGCCAGGCCGAGGAAACCGAGCGAGCGGCAAAAACGGATCACGGTCGGCTGGCTCACTTCGGCCAGGCGCGCAATGTCGGCAATCGGTTCGTTGAGCACCAGGCGCGGTTGCTCCAGCACCAGCTGCGCCACGCGCTGTTCGGCCGGCGTCAACTCGTGCTGCAAGTGGCGTACGCGCTCCATCAGGGTGTTGGCGCCGCTGCGGCCACGCAGGTGTTCGGACAAAATGGTGGCCACGCCGTAGAACGCCGGGTTGGGCGTGGTGATCACGTAGGTCGGAATCTCGGACAGGTAGCTGGTAAACCGCCCTTTCGCCTCGAAGCGCGAACGGAACGGCGACTGCGCAAACCACTCGCCCATGCGCGGCACGATACCCCCGCCAATGAACATGCCGCCAAACGCGCCCAGCGTGACGGCCAGGTTGGCGGTAGCGCCGCCGAGCATGGCGCAGAAGCACTCGAGCACCTCCAGGCACAGCGGGTCTTTATCGGTGAGCGCGCCAGCCATGATCTCCTGCGAGGTCAGATCCCGCACTTGCCGGCCGTTGCGCTTGGCGATCGCGCGGTAGATGATTTCCATGCCGGGGCCCGAAATCAAGCGCTCGGTCGAGACGTGCGACCAGGTCTGCCAGGCATACTGCAGGATCGAATATTCGCGCTCGTCGGCCGGCGCGAAGTTGGTGTGGCCGCCTTCGGAACCGAGCGTGACGAAACCATCGACGGTCGGAATCACGCCCGACACACCGAGGCCGGTACCCGGTCCCAGCACGCCGATCACCGAGTTGAGCGCCGGCTTGCCGCCGCCCACCTGCATCAGGTCTGCGGGCTTGAGACCCGGCAGCGACATCGCCAGCGCCGTAAAGTCGTTGACCACCAATAAAGTGTGCAGGCCCAGGGCGCGGCGCACTTCGTCGGTGGAGAATTCCCAGTCGCGGTTGGTCATGCGAATGTAGTCGCCGCTGACCGGGTTGGCCACGGCCAGCGCCGCGTGGTTGAGCGTGATGTCGGCGTGGTCGGCCAGGTACGAGCGCAGCATGGCGACGATGTCGGCATAGTCGTCGCACTTGAGCACGCGTACGGCGCGGAACTCGCCCGGCGCCGTCTGCAAGGCGAAGCGCGCATGCGTGGCGCCGATGTCGGCCAGCAGGCGCGGGCCGTCGGCGAACGCGGTGCGGTTGAGTTTTTGATCCACTTCGGATTGTTTCATGTTGGTTCAGTCAAGGCAGTTGGCGGAAGCATACCCGAAATAGAGCGTATCAAGAAGTCAACGCCGCATTCGACCGGGGCTTACGCTGCATACCCGAACCATGCACCGAACGCCGGCAGCGACACGACGCCGTTATCGATCGTCCCCGGCAGGCCGTAGCCTTCCAGCTGCTGCGCACCGCTCGCCTGCGGCAGGCTGAAGCTGACCGGTTCCGCACCGAGGTTGAACACGGCAATCACACCGCGCTCGCCATCGAGATCGCGGCGCAGCGCCAGCACCGGTTCCGGCGCATCGTAGAAGCTGATCGCGCCGCGCGTCAGTTGCGGCAACGTGCGGCGCCAGGCGATAAAGGCGCGGGTAAAGGCCAGCGTCGATGCCGGATCGTTTTCCTGCACGGCCGCCGCGCGTTCGCGGTGCTGCGGCGAGACCGGCAGCCATGGCGCGCCCGTGGTGAAGCCGCCATGGTCGTCAGCGGTCCAGGCCATCGGCGTGCGGCAGCCGTCGCGGCCCTTGAACTCGGGCCAGAACGTGATGCCGTACGGGTCTTGCAGCAGCTCGAACGGCACATCCGCTTCGGCAAACGCCAGTTCGTCGCCCTGGTACAGGCACGGCGTGCCCTTGAGCGACAGCTGCATCGCCAGCGCCAGCTTGGCAAACGCCGGCGGCGCGTCCGGGCCGCCCCAGCGCGAGGCCACGCGCGGCACGTCGTGGTTACCGACCGACCATGAAGCCCAGCCGCCTTTGACACGCTCCTCGAACTGCTCCACCTGTTGGCGGATGTAGTGCGACGACAGGTGATTGACCAGCAAATTGAAGCTGTAAGCCATGTGCAGCTTGTCGCCGCCGGCCGTGTACTCGGCCATGGTAGCCAGCGAATCGTCGGAGCCCACTTCGCCGATCGAAATCGCCTGGTATTCGTCGAGCAGCGCGCGCAGCTTTTGCAGGAACGGCAGGTTTTCCGGGCGGGTCTTGTCGTAGTCGTGCGCTTGCATGCCGTACGGGTTCACATCGGTGACCGTGATCGAATCGCGGTTGGTGGCCGGCGGATTGCTGCGCAGTTGCTGGTCGTGGAAGTGGTAGTTGCACGCGTCGAGGCGGATGCCGTCCACGCCGCGCTCGAGCCAGAAGCGCAGCGCGTCCAGGTGCGCCTGCTGCACTTGCGGGTTGTGGAAATTGAGCTGCGGCTGGCTGGCCAGGAAATTATGCATATAGTATTGACGGCGGCGCGTATCCCACTGCCACGACGAGCCGCCAAACACCGACAGCCAGTTGTTGGGCGGGTTGCCGTCGTCTTTCGGATTGCTCCACACGTACCAGTCGGCCTTGGGGTTGTCGCGGCTGGCACGGCTTTCCTTGAACCACGCGTGGTCTTCGGCCGTGTGTGCCATCACCTGGTCGATCATGATTTTCAGGCCCAGGCTGTGGGCGCGGGCGATCAGAGCATCGAAATCGGCCAGCGTGCCGAACATCGGATCGACATCGCAGTAATCGGCGATGTCGTAGCCGAAGTCCTTCATCGGCGACGTGAAGAAAGGCGAAATCCACACGATGTCCACGCCCAGCGATGCGATATAGTCCAGCTTTGCCGTAATCCCCGGCAGGTCGCCGATACCATCGCCGTTGGTGTCGTAGTAGCTGCGTGGGTACACCTGGTAGATGATGGACTCGCGATACCAGTCCTTGGCATGCGGCGACACTTGAGTTAGTTGCTGAGTCATAAGAGAATCCGGGGTTGGCTGGGCAAAGAAAAATAATTTGTACAGAATATACATGACGAACATGTTTTTTTCAATGCGCTTGCCGGTGGGGAATTATCACATTTAATTCTTCAAAATCAAATACTTAGAGATTTCAACAGGAATTTCAAAGATAGAAATCAGTAGTCAAACTACATAAAATCAGGAGAAAGACCAGTGAGCAGCAACGCCAGCACCGTCGATATCAAGGACGGCAACGGACCCTTGCCTCGGCAAATCCCGTACATCATTGCCAACGAAGGCTGTGAACGCTTCAGTTTTTACGGCATGCGCAACATCCTCACGCCGTTCCTGCTCAGTACCCTGCTGCTGTTTATTCCGGCCGAACACCGCACCAATGAAGCCAAGCACGTGTTCCACACCTTCGTCATCGGCGTGTACTTCTTCCCGCTCCTGGGCGGCTGGCTGGCCGACCGCTACTTCGGCAAATACAACACGATCTTCTGGTTTTCTCTGATCTACGTAGCCGGCCATGCGTGCCTGGCGATTTTCGAGCACAACATCAACGGCTTCTACTTCGGGCTGGGGCTGATCGCGTTCGGCTCGGGCGGCATCAAGCCGCTGGTGGTGGCGTTCGTAGGCGACCAGTTCGACCAGACCAACAAGAACCGCGCGCGCCTGGTGTTCGACGCGTTCTACTGGATCATCAATTTCGGTTCGTTCTTCGCATCGCTGCTGATGCCGGTGCTGCTGCGCGACTACGGTCCGTCGGTGGCCTTCGGCATTCCCGGCATCCTGATGGCGATTGCCACGCTGGTGTTCTGGATGGGCCGCAAAAAATACGTGCACGTGCCGCCGGCCGCGCCGAATCCCGATTCGTTCAGCAGCGTGGCGCGCACCGCGCTGCTGGCGCGCGTTGCAGGTCAATCACGCCCTGGCCTGATGGTGGCCGGCGTGGGCGCCCTCGCCGCCCTGGTTGCGCTGTGCATGGCACCGCAGTGGGGCTTCGTGATTGCCTTCTGTACCGCACTGGTGCTGCTGCTGGCGTTCGGCTGCTTCGGCGTGTCGATGCAGCTGGACCGCGCCCGCGGCATCCACACGGCCGAAGCGGTGGAAGGCGTGCGTTCGGTGCTGCGCATCCTGATCGTGTTCGCGCTGATCACGCCGTTCTGGTCGCTGTTCGACCAGAAGGCTTCCACCTGGATCGTCCAGGCCAACGCCATGAACAGCCCGCAGCTGTCGCTGTTCGGCTGGGACTTCACGCTGCTGCCGGCGCAAATGCAGGCGATCAACCCGATCCTGGTAATGATCCTGATCCCGTTGAATAACGTGGTGCTGTACCCGCTGCTGCGCGCGATCGGCATCAATCCCACGCCGCTGCGCCGCATGGGCGCCGGCATTGCGCTCTCGGGCCTGTCCTGGATCGCCGTGGGCGCCATCCAGCTCAATATGGACGCAGGCGACAAGGTCTCGATCTTCTGGCAACTGCTGCCGTACGCACTGCTCACGCTGGGCGAAGTGCTGGTGTCGGCCACCGGCCTGGAGTTCGCCTACAGCCAGGCGCCCGCACCGATGAAAGGCATCATCCTCAGCTTCTGGTACCTGGGCACCACCATCGGCAACCTGTGGGTACTGATCGTCAACGCCGGCGTGAAGAACGATACGGTCAGTGGCCACATCGCCAGCACGGGGCTGTCGGAGAGCGCCTTCCAGATGTTCTTCTTTGCCGGCTTTGCGCTGGTGTGCGCGGGGTTGTTCGCACTCTATGCCACCCGCTACAAGATGGTCGATAACTACCGCAAAGCATAACCGTCCGTACCAAAACTACAGCTTTTAGATTACCATAGGCCGGCAATTCCCCTGGAATTGCCGGCTTTTTTGTAACAGCACTACTAAATCTATAGTTTGGAGACGAGATTGGCCAAGATTCTTACCGGCGTTTTTAGCGGCATCCTCGTGGCGCTGAGCTGCGCCGCAGCAACCGCCGCCCCCACCATTGCCGACTGCGACGGCCCGTTCGCCACCGTACTGCAGGCCGGCGCCATGCCTGCCGCCGAGGCGCGCGCCTACTGGCTGGACCGCCAACTGATCCAGTGGCCGGCCGCCGACACCGCCGGCGCCTTCAAACTGTATCACTCGGCCACCGCGCAGCTGCGCGCCACCGCCGGCCAACGCGTGACCGGCGCGGACGGCGCCGTGCTGCTCTCGGCATCGAACACGCCGGCCCCGGCCGCGCTGGCGCAGCGCTTCAAATTCATCGGCAAGGGGCCCCTGCTGGCCGTGGCGCCAGGCGATGCCGCCCGCATCCCGGCCCTGCTCACCGGCCAGCTGCTGCTGGTGCGCGAAGCGCCCGATGGCACGGTGCTCGATGCCACCGCCGCGCAACTGCCGGGCGCCCTGGACGACCTGTACGCCAGCGCTGTCAAAGCGCCCGACCTCGGTGTGACCGTGCGCGCCAACGCCGCCGGCTTCAAGCTGTGGGCGCCCACCGCACAGAGCGTGGCCGTGTGCACCTACGCCAGCGGCTCTTCAACAGCGACAGCGCTGACCACCATGCGCCGCGACGATGCCAGCGGCATCTGGTCCGCCGAGCTGCCCGGCCAACACGCGGGCCATCGCGACCAGTACTACCAGTACCTGGTGGACGTAGTGGCGCCCACCGCAGGCCTGGTGCGCAACCTGGTCACCGATCCGTACTCGGTCAGCCTGACCACGGATTCAAAACGCAGCTACATCGCCGACCTGGGCGCGGCCAGCCTCAAACCGGCAGGCTGGGACCGCACGCCGATACCGAAGCGGGTGGCCGCACAGCCGGACATGGCGATTTACGAGCTGCACGTGCGCGACTTTTCGATCAACGACGCCACCGTGAGCGCCGCCAACCGCGGCAAATATACGGCCTTCACGGAGACCGGCTCGAACGGCATGCGCCACCTGCAAGCGCTCAGCAAAGCCGGCATGACCGACATCCACCTGCTTCCCGTGTACGACATCGCCACCGTGCCGGAACAGGGCTGTAAATCCACGCTGGCGGAGATTGCAGCCCTGCCCGGCCTGACACCCGATGGGCTGGCACAGCAGGCGGCCATCACCGCCGTCAAGTTCTCCGACTGCTACAACTGGGGCTACGACCCGTACCACTACAGCGCCCCCGAGGGCAGCTACGCGACCAACGCCGACGATGGCGCTGCGCGCATCGTCGAATTCCGCCGCATGGTGCAGGCGCTGCACAAGATCGGCCTGCGGGTGGGCATGGACGTGGTGTACAACCACACCTTTATCGCTGGCCAGAACCAGCAGTCGGTGCTCGACCGCGTGGTGCCTGGCTACTACCACCGGCTCGATGCGAAAGGCGCGATCGAGCGCTCCACCTGCTGCGACAACACCGCCACCGAACACGCCATGATGGCCAAGCTGATGATCGATTCGGCCGAGCTGTGGGCGGTGCAGTACAAGATCGACTCGTTCCGCTTCGACCTGATGGGCCACCAGCCGCGCGCGGCGATGGAGCAACTACAGGCGCGCGTGAACCAGGCCACCGGCCGCCACATCAACCTGATCGGCGAAGGCTGGAACTTCGGCGAAGTGGCCGACGGCGCGCGCTTCGTGCAGGCGTCGCAGCTGTCTCTGAACGGTACCGGCATCGGCACCTTCAGCGACCGCGCGCGCGACGCCATGCGCGGTGGCGGTGCAGCCGACGGCAGCGCGCAAATCGCCAGCCAGCAGGGCTGGATCAATGGCCTGGTATACGACGCCAACGCCAGCGCGGCGCCACGCACCAAGCAAGACCTGATGGACGCAGCCGACATGGTCAAGGTGGGCCTGGCCGGTTCGCTGCGCGGATTCACCATGCAAACCCGCCAGGGCGAGCGCAAGCGCCTCGAAGACATGGTCTATGGCGGCAACCAGCCGGCCGGCTACGCCAGCGAACCGGGCGAGACCGTCAACTACGTGGAAAACCACGACAACCAGACCCTGTTCGACATCAATGCCTTCAAGCTGCCGCTGGGTACCACCACGGCCGAACGGGCGCAGGTGCAAATACTGGGCGCGGCGATCAATGCGTTCAGCCAGGGCGTGCCCTACTTCCACGCCGGCTTCGACATCCTGCGATCGAAATCGCTGGACCGCAACAGCTTCGAGTCGGGCGACTGGTTCAACCGCCTGGACTGGACCTACCGCGACAACTACTTCGGCACCGGCCTGCCGCGCGAGGAGGACAACGGCAAGGATTACGCGCTGATGCGTCCCCTGCTGGCGCGCGCGGCCGATATCAAGCCCACGCCGCAGGACATCGCCTGGACCCGCGACGCCTTCCGCGACCTGCTGGCGATCCGCGCCAGCAGCACCCTGTTCCGCCTGCGCACGGCCAAGGATGTCGAACAGCGCCTACGCTTTTATAACACCGGCGCGCAGCAGGTGCCGACCGTGATCGTGGGCCACCTCGACGGCGCCGGCTACCCGGGCGCCCGTTTCAAAGCCATCACCTACGTGATCAACGCGGACAAGGTGGCGCAGCAGGTCGCCGTCAACGCAGAACAGGGCCGCCGCTACCGGCTGCACCCGGTGCACCTGGGCGCTGGCGCGGCCGACCGGCGCATTGCCGCCGGCGCCAAATACACCACGGCCACCGGCACTTTTTCAGTGCCGGCGCGCAGCGCCGTGGTGTTCGTGGCAGAGTAAGATGGGTGTTGCCGGCGCGCGCAATTGAAACCGTGCGCGCCGGCAAAAACTTAAATCATGGTACTATTAATTTCACGAGCGCAATAATATTTCAATTGATGCAATCGATTGTACTACCGCCACCCCGCATTGAGTAGCTCGTTGTCACGCACGTCCCGCAGTGGGCAGGACATCGCCCGCTGGCACCACCAAAACGAAAACGACCATGACTATTTCTTGCCAGACCACGGAAGCCCAGCGCCTAGACGCGCTCTACAAGCTCAATATCCTCGACACGCCGCCCAGTGAAGCGTTCGACCGCATCACGCGCATGGCCGCGCGGCTGTTCAACCTGCCGATCGCAGCGGTCTCGCTGACCGACAGCGACCGCCAGTGGTTTAAGTCACGCGTGGGCGTCGACCATTGGTCGATCCCGCGCCTCAAGGCCCCGTGCGGCAGTGTGGCCGACAATAGCGACCTGCTGATCATCCCCGACCTGCAGGACGACGCGTATTTCCGCGACAGCCCGCTGGCCGCCGGCGGCATCCGCTACTACGCCGGCGCACCGCTGGTGACCGCCGACGGACACTGCCTGGGCGCCATGTGCGTGCTGGGCACCGAGCCGCGCGATACCACGCCGGAAGAGCTGACCATCCTGTGCGACCTGGCGGCGATGGTGATGTCGCAGATCGAGATCATGCATGCGCTGGGCCGCATCGACCCGATCAGCGGCCTGCCCAACCGCAACCAGTTCATCGAAGACTTCCAGGACCTGCAGCGCGACAGCGCCACCGGCGCCCAGCGCGTGGCAGTGCTGATCAACCTGGCCACGCCGGCGCAGCTGGCGCACGCCGTGCGCGCCATGAACCCGCGCTACCTCGACGAACTGGTGGCCGATGCCGCAGCGTGGATCCGCGCCGAACTGGGGGCCGGGCGCAAGGTCTACCACGTGGCCACCACGCAGTTCGCCATGCTCAACACGCCCACCGTCGAGATCGACCGCTACCCGTCCCTGCTCGAGGCCAAGCTCGATCATGCTATCGCCACCGTCAAGACCCGCTTTGTTGCCACGCCCACCATCGGCGTCGTGCCTTTCGACCTGAGCAATACCGATGCCCTCAGCGTGCTGCGCCGCGCGCAGAGCGCCGTGCAGGACGCGATCGAATCGGGCCGAAGCGTGGCCATGTATTCGGCCGGCGAAGACCAGGTGTATCGCCGCCGCTTCAACCTGCTCAACGATTTCGGCGCGGCGCTCGAGAGCCGTGACCAGCTGCGCCTGGTGTTCCAGCCGCGCATCGACATCGCCAGCGGCGAATGCGTGGGCGCCGAAGCGCTGCTGCGCTGGAACCACCCCACCCTGGGCGCCATCGGCCCCGGCGAATTCATGCCCATCGTCGAGCGTTCGCGCCTGGCGCAGGCGGCCACCGCCTGGGTCCTGAATACCGCGCTCGACCAGCAACTGGCCTGGCGCCATGCGGGCCTGGTGCTGCAACTGTCGCTCAACGTTTCGGCGCCCAACCTGCTCGAAGCCGACTTTGCCGACCGCGTGGTCGAGGGACTGCAACGGCGCCGCCTGCCGCACCACTGCCTGGAACTGGAAATCACCGAGAGCGCCATCATGGAGCACCCGACCAAGGCGCACGCCACGCTCGATGCGCTGGCCCATGCCGGCATCCACCTGGCGATCGACGATTTCGGCACCGGCTACAGCAGCCTGGCCTACCTGCAGCGCATGCCCGCCGACGTGGTCAAGATCGACCAGTCGTTCGTGCGTGGCATCGAACACGACCAGCGCCAGCAAGGGCTGGTACGCGCCATGATTTCGCTGTCGCAGGAACTGGGCCACCGGGTGGTGGCCGAAGGCGTGGAGAATGGCGCGGCGCTGGCCTTCCTGCGCTCGGCCGGCTGCGACGAGGCGCAAGGCTATTTATTTGCCAAGCCGCTGGGAGTGACCGAGTTCGCCCGCTGGCACCAGGCCCAGGCCGTGCAGGACGAGGCGCCCGCGCCCGATATCGACAGCGCGCTGGAAGCCGTCGAACGCGCGTTCACCATGCGTGCGCCGCGCGTGCTGTGCACCACGCCATCGCCGCGCATTTTGCTGGCAGCAGCGCGGCGTCGGCCTTTGATACGTTAATCGGCCTGGCCGATCAACACGATCGGATTACGGGTGCCGAAATTGACGCTGCCGGCGCGTACCACGGCGGTCTTGCCCGAGTAGTAGTCGCGCACCTTTTGGCCGTTGGCAAACACGCCGTGTACCTTGATGGCGCTGGGCTTGTCGGTCGGCAGATCGAGGGCGACGACCACCTGGTCGCGCAGGCCATCCTTGTCGTACGTGCGTTTGAAGACGTAGGGCTGTGCCTGCAGTTTCTGGTGCACGCCTGCACCCACCGCCACGTGGGCGCGGCGGAACTGGCCCAGTTTGCTCCAGTGCGTGTACACGTCGCCAACCTTGTAGCCGTCGCGCTGCGTGTTTTGCGCCAGCTCGTCCCGGTTCATGAATGACCGCAATTTGGCATCACCGGTGGCTTCAAGGACATCGAGCTTGCGCGCGGTTTCGTCGCCGTAATAGATCTGCGCGGCGCCGGGCGCCAGCAGCAGCTTGGTCGCGCTCTCGAACGGGCGCTTGCGCGCAGCGTCGAATGGCGGCTCGTAGTCGTGCGAATCGATATAGTTCAATACCGAGTAGCCTTGCAGGGCGCCGCCGTGCAGGATGTTCGAGTAGCTCGAGAACAGCGCCTCGTAATCCTTGTTCGCGTCGCGCACCAGGCCGAAGTTGATCAGGCTGTCGAAGCCCTGCTGGTAATAGTTGGCGATGGTGCCGCCACCGAGGTCGTGGGTCTGGCCGTGGGCGATATCGTAGTTATAGACTTCGGCGGTCATGTAAAACTTGTCGCCGAGTTTCTTGTCCGGGTTGGCCTGCTTCCAGTCGTCGTACGCCGCATCGGCCACGGTGCGCAGTTCCTTCCACACCTTGGGTTCCACGTGCTTGACCGTGTCGGCGCGAAAGCCATCGACGCCGAACTTGCGGATCCAGTCCGCGTGCCATTTCATCAGGTAGTAGCGCGGCGCGCGCGGGTAGCCGGTCTTGGCAAAGAACTCGTCGAGCTCCTTCATTTGCTGCGTATAGCGCCCTTCGCGGCGCCATTTTTCCACCAGTTGCGGCGGCAGTTCCACTTCGGCGTCGCTGTCGGTGCGGATGTCCGGCAGGTTTTTCACCAGGGTGCAGTCGATGGTGGTTTTCGCGTCTTTATAGGTACAGGTGGGGTCGGTGCGCACCCAGTCCTGCGGCCATACCGGGTCGATCGGGGTAACCGGGCCGGTGTGGTTCATCACCACGTCGAGGATCACGCGGATGCCGCGCGCGTGGGCCGCTTCGACGAAGTTACGGAAATCGTTCTCGGTGCCGAGGTTGGCGTCCACCGCAGTAAAATCGCGGGCCCAGTAGCCGTGGAAACCGTACGACTTGCCGGTGCCTTCGTCGGTGCCCGCGTGGATCTGCTCGACCGGCGGCGTGAGCCAGATGGCGTTCACGCCCAGTGCGTCGAAGTAGCCGTCGTTGATCTTGTTGATCAGGCCAGCGAGATCACCGCCCATGAAGCCGCGCAGCGGTGCCGCGTCTTTCTGGCGACCATAGGCCAGGTCGTTGCCGGTAAAGGCATTATTAAAACGGTCGGTCAGCACGAAATACACGGTGGCGTTTTCCCACAAGAAGGGCTTGGCCGCCTTGGGCGCCACGATGGGCGGCGGGCCTTTCTTCTTGACGCCGGTGGCCTGGGCTGCGGCATTGCCGCCGGTTGCAGCCAAGGTAATGGCCGTCGTCAGTGCCAGGGAAAGCTTGGTCCACCGTGTGTATGTCATGCTGTCTTCCTTATGGTTTTACGTGGTAACGGTCGGACGCGCGCGTCCGGTCCAGCCTTCGATGCCGGCCACCTGTTCGGCAAGCAGGATCAGGGCCGAGAGGGCCTGCTGGGTAGGTAAATGATGCAGCTCAGGATCGGATTCGTAGCGCTCCAGGTACACGCGCAGGGTGGCGCCTTCGGTGCCGGTGCCCGACAGGCGGAACACGATGCGCGAGCCGTTGGTCATCACGATGCGGATGCCCTGCTTTTTCGACACCGAGCCGTCGATCGGATCGGTGTATTCGAAATCGTCGGCGAAATCGACCACGTAGGCGCCCAGGTCCGCGCCCTGCAGGGTGGCCAGCTTGATGCGCAGCGAATCCATCAGCTCATTGGCGCCCTTGGTTTCCACCGCCTCGTAGTCGTGGCGCGAATAGTAGTTGCGGCCGAAGCGCGCCCAGTGTTCGCTCACCAGTTCTTCCACCGACTTGCCGGTCGCGGCCAGCAGGTTGAGCCAGAACAGCACGGCCCACAGGCCATCCTTTTCGCGGATGTGATCGGAACCGGTGCCGTAGCTCTCTTCGCCGCACAGGGTGGCCTGGCCGGCGTCGAGCAGGTTGCCGAAGAATTTCCAGCCGGTTGGCGTCTCGAAGCTCGGGATGCCCAGCGCTGCCGCCACCCGGTCCGACGCCTGCGACGTCGGCATCGAGCGGGCGATGCCTTTCAGGCCGGCGCGGTAGCCCGGCGCCACGGTGGCGTTGGCAGCCAGCACGGCCAGGCTGTCCGATGGCGTAACGTCGAACTTGCGGCCCACGATCATGTTGCGGTCGCCGTCGCCGTCGGAAGCAGCGCCGAAATCGGGCGCATCGTCGGCCGCCATGATCTCGATCAGCTGGGCGGCGTTGACCGGGTTCGGGTCCGGGTGCAGGCCGCCGAAGTCTTCCAGCGGTTCACCGTTGATGACGGTGCCGGCTGGTGCGCCCAGCATGCCTTCGATGATGGCCTTGGCGTACGGGCCGGAGACGGCGGACATGCCGTCAAAGCACATGCGGAAACCGCCGCCGAACAGCTTGCGGATGGCGTCGAAATCGAACAGTTCCTGCATCAGCTCCGCGTAGTCGGCCACCGAGTCGATCACGACGATTTCGGTCTGCTCGATGGTCGACGTGCCGAGCAGGTTCAGGTCCACGGCTGCGGCATCGCTGATGCGGTATTCGGTAAGCGCTTCGGTACGGGCATAGATCGCCTCGGTGATCGATTCCGGGGCCGGGCCGCCGTTGGCGATGTTGTACTTGATACCGAAGTCGCCGTCCGGGCCGCCCGGATTGTGGCTGGCCGAAAGCACGATGCCGCCGGCCGCGCCATGCTTGCGGATCACGCAGCTCACCGCCGGCGTGGACAGCACGCCGCCTTGGCCGACCAGCACTCTGGCGTAGCCGTGGGCCGCTGCCATGCGCAGGATGACCTGGATCGCCTCGCGGTTGTGGTAGCGGCCGTCGCCGCCGACCACCAGGGTTTTGCCGGCGACGTCGCCGAGCGTGTCGAACACGCTTTGCACGAAATTTTCCAGGTAGTGCGCCTGCTGGAAGACGGTGACCTTCTTGCGCAAGCCGGACGTGCCGGGACGCTGGCCGGAAATCGGTTGGGTGGTGATGGTTTGAATGCTCATAGTCGCTCCGCGTGAATGAAAGGCAGCGCGTTGATGCGCCGCCGTAATTGCCATTATCTCACGGGCAATATTACATTATTAACGTTCGGGGGCTGCGTTATCTTGAACGGCCAGCGTCAGGATGGCCGCCACCAGCATGCACACGCCGCCGAGCATCAAGGTCTTGACCGCCTCGCCCATGAACAGGTACTTGGTCACGAAGCCCAGCAGCAGGCTGCTCATAATTTGCGGAATCACGATGAAGAAATTGAACACGCCCATGTAGTAACCCATGCGCTTGGGCGGCAAGGCGCCGGCCAGGATCGCGTATGGCATGGTCAGAATGCTGGCCCAGGCAATGCCCACGCCCACCATTGGCAGGTACGACATGCGCACATCGTGCACGGCGAACAGGCTGATCAGGCTGACGCCGCCGATGGCCAGGCACAGCGTGTGGGTAAACTTGCGGCTCGTATGGCGCGCCAGCACGGGCAGCACGAACGCCGCCAGCGCGGCCACGCCGCTATACACCGCAAACATCACGCCCACGTGGCTGCCGGCGGCCTGGAACGCGGCCGACTGCGCGTCGGTGGTGCCGAACACGTTTTTGCCGATGGCGACGTTGGTGTAGATCCACATCGCAAACAGGCCGATCCAGGTGAAGAACTGCACGGCCGCCAGTTGCACCATGGTCTTCGGCATGCCGGCAAAACCGGCCAGAATTTCCTTGATTGCGTGCAGCAGGCCCTTGTTGCGGCGCTGCTCGGCGCGGAACGCTTCCATGTCGTCGGGCGGCAGTTCCTGCGCGGTCAGCACGGTCCACAGCACGGCGCTCATGTAGATGGCGCCGCCGGCGTAGAACGAGTAGCGCACGGTATCGGGTATGGCGCCGGCCACCGACTCGTTGGACACGCCCAGGTAGTCGGCAAAAATGGTAGGCAGCAGCGAGGCGATCACCGCGCCCCAGCCGATGAAGAAAGTCTGCATGGCAAAGCCGGCGGTCTGTTGCGACGGGCCCAGCTTGTCGCCCACGAAGGCGCGGAACGGCTCCATCGACACGTTGATCGCGCCATCGAGCATCCACAGCACGGCCACGGCCATCCACAGCGCCGACGAATGCGGCATCAGGAACAGCGCGATGGATGCGAACAGCGCGCCGAGGAAGAAGAACGGCCGGCGCCGACCCCAGGTCGGGTGCCAGGTGTTGTCGCTCAGGTAGCCGATGATGGGCTGCACCAAGAGGCCCGTGACCGGCGCGGCCAGCCAGTACAGCGACAGGTTGTCGGGGTCGGCCCCGAGCGTGGAGAAGATCCGGCTGGTGTTGGCGTTTTGCAGCGCGAAGCCGAATTGAATGCCGAAAAAGCCGAAGCTCATATTCCACAACTGCCAGAACGACAATATGGGCTTCTTGAGATGTGAGTGCATGCTGCGCGTCCCGAGTATTTTGAATTTGTAGCAAAATAACATGCAGACACAGGTGTGTCAAATGAACTTTTCCCTAGTAAAATAACGGCAAACCGCAGTTTCACTACCGATTTTTGGTGGCAAATGTAGCCAAACAACAAAACGACGGGACACGATATATCCATGATACGCATTTCCTTCTCCCAACTCGCCACCAGTGTACCGCTGGCTGTCCTGGCACTGGCCCCGGCGGCCGCTGCCGAGCGTACTTTCGAGTCGATGGTGGCCGCCAGTGGCCAGCTCGACATCCGCACCAGCGATGGCCGCTACGTGATCAAGCCCTACTCCGCCGCCGTCATGGAGACCACCTTCATCCCCGCCGGCGAAGCGTTCGATCCGGCCTCGCACGCGGTCGTGTTGGCCCCAGCGGCAGTTAAGGCCACGGTCCAGGACCAGGGGGATCGCATCGAATACGCCACGGCCGGCATCGCGGTCACCATCACCAAGTCGCCGCTGCGCATCAGCTACAGCTACAAGGGCAAACCGCTGGTGGCGGAAAAGCGCGGCTTCCTGAAAGTGCGCGACGACGTGGCCACCGGCAGCAAGGACATCAACAAGGGCGAGGCCCGCGAACTGGACGCCATCGAATTTGCACTCGACGCCGACGAGGCGCTGTACGGCGCCGGTGCGCGCGCCGTGGGCATGAACCGGCGGGGCAACCGCTTTACCTTGTACAACAAGGCCGACTACGGCTACGGCGCCACGTCCAAGCAGCTCAATTACGGCATGCCGATCGCGCTGTCGTCCAAGCTGTACGCACTCCACTTCGACAACGCCCAAACCGGCTACCTCGATTTCGACAGCAGGAAGGACAACAGCCTGACCTGGGAAACCATCGGCGGCCGCAAGACCTACCAGGTGGTGGCCGGCGACACCTGGCAGGACGTGGTGGGCAACTACACCAGCCTGACCGGCAAGCAGCCATTGCCGCCGCGCTGGGCCTTCGGCAACTTCGCCATGCGCTTCGGTTACCACACCGAGGCCGAGGCGCGCAAAACCGTCAACCAGTTCGCCCTGGACGACATCCCGCTCGACGCCATCGTGATGGACCTGTACTGGTTCGGCAAGGAGGTCAAGGGCACCATGGGCAACCTGGCCTGGGACAAAGACAACTTCCCCAACCCCACCGGCATGATCGCCGACTTCCAGAAACAGGGCGTGCAGACGGTGGTGATCTCGGAGCCGTTCATCGTCAACACGTCGAACCGCTGGCAGGAAGCCGTCGATAAAAAAATCCTCGGCACAGGGCCGGATGGCAAGCCGCTGTCATACGATTTCTTCTTCGGCCACACGGGCCTGATCGACATCTTCGGCGCGCCGGGCCGCGACTGGCTGTGGGATATCTATAAAGGCCTGCGCCAGCAGGGCGTCAAGGGCGTCTGGGGCGATTTGGGTGAGCCGGAACTGCACCCCACCGCCATGCGCCACGCCACCGGCAGCGCCGACGAAGTCCACAACATCTACGGCCACCAGTGGGCGCGCCTGGTGGCCGAGGGCTATCAAAAAGACTTCCCGACCGAGCGGCCGTTCATCCTCATGCGCGCCGGGTACTCGGGCACGCAGCGCTACGGTATCATCCCGTGGTCGGGCGACGTCGATCGCAGCTGGGGCGGTTTGCAGTCGCAGCCCGAGATCGCGCTGCAAATGGGCATGCAGGGCGCCGGCTACATGCACTCGGACCTGGGGGGCTTCGCCAACCCGGTCGAAGACGATGAACTGTATGCGCGCTGGCTCCAGTACGGCGTGTTCCAGCCCGTGTTCCGCCCGCACGCGCAGGAAGAAGTGCCGTCGGAACCGGTGTACCGCAACACGGCCACCAAGGCGCTGGCGCGCACCGCGATCCGCCTGCGCTACGCGCTGCTGCCATATAACTACACGCTGGGCTTCGAAAACAACCAGCGCGGCCTGCCGCTCATGCGCCCGATGGTGTACGAGGAACCGGGCAATCCGAAGGCGCAAGCGATGTCGTCCACCTACCTGTGGGGCAAGGACTTCCTGGTAACACCGGTCATGACCAAGGGCGCCACCACGGCCGACGTGTACTTCCCCGCCACCGCCGCCTGGTTCGACTTTTATACCGGCGAGCGCCATGCGGGCGGCGCCAGCAAAACCGTGGCATTGAAGGCCGACCACATCCCTGTGTACGTGCGCGCCGGCGCCTTCATTCCGATGACGGCCGTGGTGCAGACCACGCGCGACTACAACACGCGCCGCATCGCCCTGCACTACTACCACGATGCCTCGGCAACCGCCGGCAGCGGCCAGCTGTACGATGACGACGGTGCCACCGCGCAGGCCTACGAACAGGGCAAGTACGAACTGCTGCGCTTTGCCAGCGTACTCAAAGGCCGCACCTTGACCTTGAACGTGGCGTCGGAGCTGGGCCAGCAGCAAATCCGCCAGCCGCGCGCCTTCGATGTCAGCGTGCATAACGTGGCAAACAAGCCGGCCAGCGTGAAGGTCGATGGCAAGGCTGCCGCCTTTGCGTGGGATGCTGCCAGCAAGCTGCTGACGGTGACGCTGCCGGCCAACATGGCAGCAGCGCGGAGTGTCGCCATCGTTCTCTAGCCGTGTATGATTTGCGGGCCATCGGGCAACAGCCCGGTGGCCCGCAAATATCCACCAGGGAGATGCAATGACATCACGCACCATCGGCACGCTGCTGACCGCAGTGGCCATGGCAGCCAGCGTTACCGCGCATGCCGCCGCAGAGAAAAAACCCACCACCGCCGAAGCCCAGCGGTTCCTCACCGACACCGAAGCGCGCCTCAACAAGCTCAATAACGAACAGGCGCGCGCCGCCTGGGTGGGCTCCAACTTCATCACCGACGACACCGAGGCGATCAGCTCCTGGTTCGCCGAGCGCTATCTCACCGCGACCGGCGAGGCCGCCATCGGCGCGCGCCGCTTCAACGGCGTGAAACTGGCGCCGGACCAGGCGCGCAAGATCATGCTGCTGCAGCAGTCGCTGGTGTTTGCCGATCCGAAGGAACGCGAACAGTTCGCGCAACTGCAGGCCGCCCTCAACGGCGCCTACGGCAAGGCCAAGTACTGCGTCAAGCAAGCTGACGGCGCCGACCAGTGCCTGGCCCTGGGCGAGATGGAAAAAGTGCTGGCCGACAGCCACGATGAGAAAAAACTCAGGGAGATGTGGGTGGGCTGGCACGCGCAGTCGCCGGCCTACAAGCAGAAGTACATCGACTACATCGCGCTGTCGAACAAAGGCGCGAAGCAGATGGGCTTTGCCGACACCTGCGCCATGTGGCGCTCGCAGTACGACATGCCGCCCGAGGCCTTTGCCGCCGAGATGGAACGCCTGTGGCAGCAGGTCGCGCCGCTCTATCAATCGCTGCACACGTACACGCGCTACAAGCTGCGCGAGACCTATGGCCCGGACGTGGTGCCGTTGACCGGCCCGATTCCATCTCACCTGTTCGGCAATATGTGGGCACAGAGCTGGGACAACCTGTACCCGATCCTGAAACCGGCCACCGGCGCCAGCAGCTACGACCTTACCAAGGTACTGGAACAGCGCAACACCGACGCCAGGCAGATGACGCAGTACGCAGAACGCTTCTACACGTCGCTGGGCATGCAAAAGCTGCCGGCCACGTTCTGGGAACGCTCGCTGCTGACCAAGCCGCGCGACCGCGACGTGGTGTGCCACGCATCGGCGTGGCCGATCGACGAGAAGGACGATGTGCGCATCAAGATGTGCATCACGCCCACCGCCGAGAACTTCACGGTGATCCACCACGAACTGGGCCACGTGTACTACTTCCTGGCCTATAACAAGCAGCCGCTGCTGTTCCGCACCGGCGCCAACGACGGCTTCCACGAAGCCATCGGCGACACCATCGCACTGTCGATCACCCCCGACTACCTGAAAAAAGTGGGCCTGATGGACGAAACGCCGCCGGCCGACGCCGACATTGGCGACCTGCTCAAGCGCGCGCTGGGCAAGGTGGCGTTCCTGCCGTTCGCGTACTCCGTCGATAAATGGCGCTGGGACTTGTACGCCGGCAAAACCAAACCGGAAGACTTCGACAAAACCTGGTGGCAATTGCGCGAACGGTACATGGGCGTGAGCCGCCCGGCGCCGATGGCCGCCGGTGGTTTCGATGCCGGCGCCAAGTACCACGTGGCGGCCGACGTCTCGTATGCGCGCTACTTCCTGGCTCACATGCTGCAGTTCCAGTTCCACCGCGCGCTGTGCCGCGAGGCCGGCTACACGGGACCGCTGAACCGCTGCTCGGTGTACGACAACCCGAAAGCCGGCGCCAAGCTGCAGCAGATGCTGGCCATGGGCGCCAGCAAGCCGTGGCCGGAAGCGCTGAAGGCGATTTCGGGCGAAGATAAAATCGACGGCGGCGCCCTGCTCGAGTATTTCGCGCCGCTGAAAGTCTGGCTCGACCAGCAGAATGCGGCGTTTGCCGCGCAGCAGAAGTAATAGCAAAAAGGCCTCCGCCGGTTTCCCGGCGGAGGCCCTCTGCATTGCGTTCGTGCTCGACTACGCTGTCACCATGACCGCCAGCGGTCAGGTGCGCTGGTACACGTCCTCGAAACGGACGATGTCGTCTTCACCGAGATAGCTGCCGGACTGCACTTCGATCAGGTGCAGCGGCAACTTGCCCGGATTTTCCAGGCGATGGTTCATGCCGATAGGAATATACGTCGACTGGTTTTCCGACAACAGGGTGACGTTCTCGCCGCACGTCACGCGCGCGGTGCCGCTGACCACGATCCAGTGTTCGGCCCGGTGGTGGTGCATTTGCAGCGACAGCTTGCCACCCGGATTGACCGTGATGCGCTTGACCTGGAAGCGTTCGCCGATGTCGATGCCTTCGTACGAACCCCACGGGCGATACACCTTGGTGTGATGCAGGTGTTCGGTGCGGTCGTCGGCATTGAGATGCTCGACCACTTTCTTGACGCGCTGCACATGATCGCGGTGCGTCACCAATACCGCGTCGGCGGTTTCCACGACCACCAGGTCCTGCACGCCGATCACGGCCACGATACGGCTTTCAGCGCGCACCAGGCTGTTGGTCACGCCATCCAGGTACACGTCGCCACGGCTGGCGTTGCCCTCGGCGTCGCGCTGCTGCACTTCCCACAGCGCCGACCACGAGCCGACATCGTTCCAGCCGATGTCGGCTGCTACCACGACCGCGCGGCGCGTGTGTTCCATGACGGCATAGTCGATCGATTCGGACGGCGACGCAGTAAACGACGCTTCGTCCAGACGGCAGAAATCGAGGTCGCTATACGCCAGGCGCACCGCTTCGGCGGCGGCCGCCTCCATGGCAGGCTGCAACGCGCGCAACTCGTTCACATAGGTCTGGGCCTGGAACAGGAACATGCCGCTGTTCCAGTAATAGGCACCATCGGCCAGGAAGCCTTCGGCGGTGGCCAGATCAGGCTTTTCCACGAAGCGCTCCACACTGTAGCTGCCGGACTCGGCAACCACCGGCGCACCGCGCAGGATATAGCCATAACCAGTCTCGGGAGCGGTAGGCACAATGCCGAACGTGGCCAATGCGCCATCCTTGACCAGTTCGGCCGCGTGGGCGATCGCTGCATGGAAGCCGGCGCGGTCATTGATGACGTGGTCAGCTGGCAGGACCAGCATGATCGCATCGGGATCTTCCGCCAGTAACAAATGGGCAGCAGCGGCCACGGCGGGCGCGGTATTACGGCCAACACATTCCAGCATGATGCCAAGCGGCTTCACGCCAATCTCGCGCATTTGCTCGGCGACCATGAAACGGTGTTCATTGCCGCAGACAATCAGTGGCGCGGCCACTGTGGTGCCTTCGGGCAGGCGCAATACCGTCTCCTGCAACATGGAGCGCTTCGATACCAGGGGCAATAATTGCTTCGGCATCAATGCGCGCGACAACGGCCACAAGCGGGTGCCTGCACCACCGGACAAAATGACTGGATAAATTTTCAAGTGATATTCTCTTTCTGAGTGACGACCACCGTGTCGATTCCATGCCTCCTGCGGTGGCCCACCCGTACTTTGGTTATTCAATAGTCTTGCGGAGTGTCGATTGCGAATCCTTCTCAATGCGACACCATTATATGGCCTGCAACCGCCAGCATCGGGCCCACACCCTCTTGATACTCACTCAATCCACCCTGCAACGTCGAAGAACTTAAAAAAAAACCTCCGCCGGTTTCCCGGCGGAGGCGTAAATACACTGCGGAGACAGCAGCTTAGAACTTGTAGTTCATGCCCGCGATCACGGTACGACCATACTTTGCATATTCCAACTGCTGGGCACGGTCGCCGTTGTAGGTTTCGTAGGCGGCGTTGCGCAGGTTGTTCACTTGCAGCACCAGGCCCACACCCTTCATCGCACCGGTATTGAAGGTATAGCCGATCTGGAAGTCGACGATGTTTTCACCGACAACATAGCGCAGCGCGCGGTCGTTGGAGAAGTTGCCGATCTCACCGACGAAGTCGGAACGGCGACGCTGGCTCACGCGGGTTTCAAAACCATCCTTCTCGTAATAAGCGGTCAGGTTGGTCGTGCGTTTGGACAGGCCCGGCAGCGGAATATTGTTGCCGATGCTGCCGCTCGGATCTTCGATCGTGATCTTGCTGTCGGTGTACGTGGCGCTGGCCGATACACCGAAGCCGTCGAGGGTCTTGGTCAGCATGTTCAGCGGCATCGAGCCCGACAGTTCCACGCCTTTCAGGATGCCGCCGTTGCCGTTGTAGGCCGCGCTGTAGTCACCGATGCGCGAGCGCAGCGGTAGGCCATTGTTCATCAGGAAGTCGGCAGGGAAGTAGTTCGAGAAATCGGTGCGACGGGTCTGGGTGAAGATGTACGTGTCGAGTTTCTTGAAGAAGCCCGCTACCGCAAAATACGCCTTCTTGTCGAAGTACTTCTCGTACGAAATGTCGAACGCCTTGGCGCGCCATGGATCGAGCTGCGCATTGCCGCCGCTGCCGTTCGGCTCACCCTTGGTGGTATCGACGTTGATTTCCAGTGCCGAACGCAGCTGGTCCACGCGCGGACGCGCCAGTTGCTTGGCCAGGGCCACACGCACGGTCTGCTGGCCGTCGAAACCAAACGCCAGGTTCATGCTCGGCAGGATGTCGGTGTAGCTCTTGCCATCATGAATCGGCTGGATCTGGTTACCGGCTGGCTTGCTGTTGTCCAGGTAGCGCGAGTCCGACGACTGCTTGGTGTTCTGCATCTGCACGCCGATGTTGCCGCGCAGACTGACCGCAGGCGACAGTTCTGCCTCGATATTAGCCTTGGCAAACGTCGTGACGACCTTCTCGTTGACGGTCCACGCTTTCGGAATCAAGTAGGTCAGGTCTGCGCTCGGACGGAACGACATGTACTGACTGACGAAGCCTGGCACGTTCCAGCTCGGAATCGAACCGGCGCCGGCGAAGCCGAGATCGATCGAACCGTATTGCAGGTTGCCTGGTACGGCAACCGCGCCGCCAACCAGGTCGATGGCGCCTTCGGCTTGGGTCTTGCTCTTGCTGCGGTCGGCGTAGTTGACGCCGAAGTCGAAGCTCGAGAATGCTTTTTCCAGCTCGCCCGACGCGCGTACATTGGCTGTCAGCTTGGCGCCTTTCAGCTCATCTTCCACGCTCGGCACCTTGCCGTAGCCGGAGCCGTAGATGGTGTTACCCACGTACAGGTTGTTCGAATTGCTGTAGTCGAGGCCCGGGGTCAGTTGCGAGTAACCGCCGTTGCCGTAAGCAAGGTTGACCTTGTCCAGGATGGCCGACGCGCCGCCATTGCTGTATTGCAGATTGTTTTCCAGGCCGGTTTCGTTACGCTTGGCCTTGGAGTAGTTGATATCGCCGAAGATGGTCCAGTCGCTCGACTTGTACTCATTGCTCCAGCCGAAGGCGCGGATGTCATCCTTGCGCTTGTTGTACATGCCACGCACCAGTGGACGCACGTTGTTGAGCGTGCCGCCAGCTATGGTGCCGTTGTTGACCGTGACCGGGTTATAGTTCGACTCCGACTGTGACAGGGAGATTTCCAGCTGGTTGGCGGTCTCTTCAGCCTTGAAGCGGGACGCGTACACGTCGATGATGCTGGTCCACTGCTTGTTCGGACGGTATTGCAGCACGCCCATCAGGCCGTCGCGCTCATTGCGCCCGCTGCGGGCCACGGCCTTGATGCCGTCCGAAGCGAAGGTGCCGGCCGGCAGGCCAGTGCGCGTATCGCGCTTCCATGGCTCGTACAGGCCGGTCTCGTTAGACAGGATCGGGGTTTCCAGGCGGGCATAGCCCAGCGCGACACCAATGGTGCGGTCGGCAAACTGGTCGATGTAACTAGCCGAGAAACGGGTGCCGGTATCCTTGGCATTACCGATCTTGCCCAGCGAATTTTTCTCGCCACGGGCATTGAGCGCCACGGTGCGGCCGGAAAACGCCAGCGGACGCACGGTCTGCATGTCGATGGTGCCCGACAGGCCCTGGCCGACCAGGCCGGCGTCCGGGGTTTTATAGACGGTCACGCCCGCCATCAGTTCCGACGGATACTGGTCGAACTCGACGCTGCGGTTGTCGCCGGTCGAAACTTGCTCGCGGCCGTTCAACAGGGTGGTGGCGAAGTCCGGCGACAGGCCACGCACGCTGATTACCTGGGCACGACCGGCCACGCGCTGGGCCGACAGGCCAGGCAGGCGCGAGATCGACTCGGCGATACTGACATCGGGTAACTTGCCAATGTCTTCGGCGGAGATCGCCTCAACGATGGAATTCGAATCTTTTTTGACCGAGATGGCGTCCTCGATACCGCGACGGATGCCCGACACGACCACGGACGCGATCGGCGCCGGCGCATCGGGAACGTACTCTGGCGCAGTGGTCTGCGCCATGGCTGGCATGGCGAAGGCGGCGACAAACAACGCGCACCCCGCTGCGACCGGATTGAGTTGGAAGGCAGCTGTGCTGCGCTTGTTGGCGAAGATACTCATTGATGTCCCCTCTACACGACACTAATAATTTCCCTGTAGTCAGCGACTACATGAGAACCAAGAAAATAACGTTCTAAAGACGTTCCGAGAAGAATTTTGTACTAAAACTAGATTCAATGTCAATTGAACTTCCTGTCAACTACACTTTACCAGTAGCGCCTTACGGGGCTTAGCCTGGGATCACGCGGTTCTCGTTGTATTTCAGCTACAATAGCTTGGCAAAGTAGATGTAGCAGAACTACAGTTTTCTCGCAAAAACCATCCATTTCTGAAAGCAAATGCCAGAAAATTGCCTTTCTTAAAAAATCGCCGTGTAGTACGACTACGAACGGCAACGGAGAACCTCATGCACACCACACAATTACAACTGCGGGCGCTGGTCGCCGCACTCCCCATGGCGCTGGCCCTGCCTGCCATGGCGCAAACCCCGGCCAGCACCACGGTGCACTACCCCACCTGGGACGGCCAGCAGAACACCGTGCGCTATGCCACGCCCGACGCCGGCGCCGCCCTGCGCAACTACACGCAAGCGACCACCCAGCGCGTACGCCAGGGCGAGACCCTTGATGGCAAGCGGGAAACCGACTACGCGGAAACCGCGCAACTCCCCACCGTCCGCACTGGCAATCTTGGTTTCGACGCGCTGTTCGCGCTGGCAGGCGTGGAAATGCGGCGCGATGCGGTCAGCCAGATCCAGGACGGCAGCTACAACGGCGGCCAGCCGATCGCCTGCGATTGCTTCAAGACCGGTGAGCTGTGGCACTACGTGTGGACCCGCGACCTGTCGTACGCTGCCGCGTTGTCCCTCGCCATGCTCGACCCGCAACGGGTGCGCAACTCGCTCGCATTCAAACTGGCCGGCTACCGCGCCGGCGTCACGCCCGGCCCGGAGGTGGTCGGCACGGCCGACGGCCTGCAAATCGTCCAGGATACGGGCAGCGGCGGCAGCTGGCCGGTCAGCACCGACCGCATGAGCTGGGCCTTCGGCGCCGCTGAAGCCTTGAAGGCGCTGCCGCCCGCCGAGCGCCAGGCGTTTGCCGTCACCGCACTGAAAGCCCTGCGCAACACGCTGGAGAACGACCGCCTTGCCGCCTTCGATCCGGTGGACGGCTTGTACAACGGCGAGCAATCGTTTCTCGACTGGCGCGAGCAAAGCTATGCAGCCTGGATCCCCGGCGACCTGGCCAGCATGGCCACCGCCAAGGCGCTGTCCACCAACGTCGCCCATTACCAGGCGCTGACCCTGGCCGCCAAACTGGCGCGCGAACAGGGCGACTCCGCGCCGGCGGCGCGCTACGCCGGCTGGGCGGCCGACCTCAAGGCGGCCATCAACCGCCGCTTCTGGCAGGCCGACGCCGGCATGTACAGCAGCCTGACCGCCGGCCACTTCGACGGTGCGGCGCTCTACAAGTACGACTGGCTGGGCCAGTCGCTGGCCATCATCCACGGCATCGCCGACCCCGCGCAGGCGCAAAGCATCCTCGCCCATTACCCGCACGGACCGCTCGGTGCGCCCGTGATCTTTCCACAGCAGCCGGGCGTGGCGGTGTATCACAACCGCGCCATGTGGCCGTTCGTCACGGCGCACGGCCTGCGCGCCGCCGCCATGACCGGCAATGTAGCCGTGGCCGATGCCGCCTACGACACCTTGCTGCGCGGGGCCGCCCTCAACCTGTCGAACATGGAAAACTTCGAATGGCTGTCGGGCGAACCGCTGCTGGCCGACAAGCAGGCGCAAGCGGACCTGAGCGGGCCCGTGGTCAATTCGCGCCAGATGCTGTGGTCGATCGGCGGCTACCTGGGCATGGTGGTGGGCGAGATCTTCGGCGTGCACACCACCGACACCGGCCTCACCCTGCGGCCGTTCGTGACGGCCAAGCTGCGGCGCGAAGCTTTCGGCGCCAGCGACACCGCCACCCTGAACAACCTGCAACTGCGCGGCAAACGCCTGCAGGTCAAGCTGCTGTTGCCACCGCTCGCCACGGCATCTGCGGGCCGGCAAGGCTATTACGCCATCGACCACATCAGCGTGAACGGCCAGCAGGCCGGTGCGGCACTGGACTGGTCGGCGCTGGCGGACGACAACCTGGTCGAGATCCGCCTGGGCGCACTTCTGCCCGGCCAGCAGGCGATCCGCCGCGTGGACGGCCAGCCATACCACGTCGATCCCGCGCTGTATGCGCCGTTCGAGCCGCGCGCCACGCTGGCACAGGATGCCGGGGGCGGCGCTACGGTACGTATCGCCTACCCCGGCGACACCCAGGGCGTGGTGTACAACATCTACCGCAACGGCCAGCCCGTCGCGCAAGGCTTGAGCGCCAGCACCTGGACCGACCGCTCACCGGTCAAGGCAGGCAACGCCTGCTATGCGGTGGAAGCGATGTACACAAGCTCGGGCAACCGCAGCCACCATAGCGCCCCGGCGTGCGTGCAAGCCGGCCAGAGCATCGGCGCCGGCGATGCCCGCGTGCGGTCGAACCTCCGCGCCGAGACCAGGACCGGCCGCATTCCCCACTGGGGCGCCCCCGCCGACACCTTTAGCGTGCGCAACATCCGTATCGCACGCGGCGGCGACTATGCGCTGCAAATTCTGTATCGCAATACCGCGCACCAGATCAACCTGGGCATCAGCGGCGGCGTGAAATGGCTGGCGGTGACGGATGCAGCTGGACGCCAGATGGCAGGTGGCGTGGTGCAAATGCCACACTCGCCTGAAAGCGCGGGGCCGTCATACTCGACTCCGCTGCACGCCAACCTGAAGCCGGGTAACTACCGGCTCGAGTTGCGCGACTTTTACAACATGAGTTACTTGCAGAGCAATAGTAATTATGGCGATGCCGGCGGCGCCCAAGGAGCATCCAACCATATCGATCTGCATGGGATACGCATCATGCCTATTTTTCGTCCGAAGCCTCAGGCAAGCATGTTCGGTGCTACCATCAGGCACCAAAACGGCCTTGACGCCGATAAATGACAGCGCTAAACCCGCGCCGGCCCGCTCAATCTTGTCGCGCAAATATCACAATCGATGCAAAAACAACGCAAGGTTATCAATAATCACTTGCAATTTAGAAATTATTTTCCATATCCAATTGATTGATAAACAAAAGCCGGTACAATGCTGATCGTAGTCAAGATGTATCTTTACTTCACTTTAAGGACTCCCATGAAAAAAATCGCTATCACCGCCGCAGTTCTGGCATTCGCCGCTGGCCAAGCTTTCGCTCAAACCGCACCTGCTCCAGCTGCTGGCACCCCCACGACCGGCGCTGCTGGCGCTAGTGCTGGTGCTGGCGCCGGTACTGCTGCCGGCGTTGGCGCCACAGCTGGCCTGAGCACTGGTGCCCTGGTTGCTATCGGCGCAGCCGTCGCTGCTGTTGGCGCTGCTGCTTCGGATTCGAACTCCGGCACCACCCACCACGCTACCAGCCACCACGCTCGTTAATTGTCGTCGCCATTTCCTCGCCTGACAGTGCGGAAATGACGTCGAGGGCGGCTCGGCCATTCGTCCAGCCGCCGCTCACCAGTTTCCCCCCCCCCATGAAAAACCAGCCGTTTTATAAACGCCTAGGGTTTGCGTGGCATGGCATCGTCAGTGCATGGCGCGCAGAAATGAGCATGCGCCAGCAATCGATCGCTACACTTGGCGTGTTACTGACGTTAATTTGGCTACGTCCAGCCCCCGTATGGTGGGCACTGTTGTTGCTAAACTGTGGTCTTGTGATTGCTGCCGAACTATTTAACAGCGCGCTTGAGCACGCTCTCGATCACTTACATCCAGCCCCTCATCCCGCCGTAGGTTTGGCAAAGGACTGCGCAGCAGGCTCCGTGCTCGTACTTAGTCTCACTGGCATTATCTTGTTTGCCTGCTTTTTATTCGATGCATTTTTAACATGATTTTATTTTCTGCATTGCAGCATTTTTTGTCTGGATTTGCCCGGTGTTACCTCAATGAAATTGCAAAGAATGCCAGTGCCCTGTACAATCCGCCGGAAGAATTTACTTTTTAAAACTCCACATGAAGCGATTATCCGATCGCATTTGCCCCCGTGATACCAACCAACAACGATGCCCTCTGCGGCTGCGTCGTATATTCCACTTGCAGACTTGCTCTCACTTCTGCGGTAAATCCCGTTACCAACAGGAGCGGTATGCATGAAGCCAATTGACGCATTTCTCTTGCCTACCAAAGCATGGCACACCCATAAGGCAGTCGAACGGGTGATCTTAGTGGCGACTGACGCGGCTGCGTTGTTGATGACAACCTTCCTCGCGTACACACTACTGGCTGCATACGACGGTGCAGGCGAAGCGTTGCGCATCGCGGCATTAACTGCGATGTTCTTGCTTCCAGTTGCCTTAGTTACCTTCTGGAGTCGAGGCCATTACAGCAAACGCAAGCCCTATGCGCGCGAAGTACGTAATTTGCTGCAGGCATGCTGCGGACTGTTCGTCGCGCAGGTCGCATTTGCATTTTTCAGCGGATCGTCAATGTCGCGCCTGCTTCCGTTATTGCAGTGGAGCTTGGCGCCGATTGTATTGCTCTCTGTACGTGCAGCAGTAAAATTCTGCCTGCTGCGCAACGATGGCTGGAGCCGCCCTATGGTCATCGTCGGCACTGGTAACAACGCCCGCGAAACAGCGCGCGTGTTTGAGGCAGAGCGCCTAATGGGCTACCATCTGATCGCGTTTTTGGATCTGCCTGGCAGTCCCGCACCGTCGACACCATATCACGATCGCTGCGGTCGCTCCGTGCCCTGTCTGCATTTGGGTTCACAAATCGACATCACCTTGAAGCAGCTCGGATCCCCTCACGTGGTACTGGCGCTCGATCAGGGCGGCATGGAGTCTTCCCAGACACTCATTCAGCAATTAAGCCGTCAGTGTTCGGATTTGCAAATCGTGCCCTCTCTGCGTGGTCTGCCGTTGCAGGGAATGTCCGTCAATCATTTCTTTGCCCACGACGTTATGGTTTTGAGCATGCGCAATAACCTGGCGCGCGCCGGTTCACAGTTGCTCAAGCGGGTGTTTGACGTGGTGTGCTCCGCACTGCTGTTGGCGCTGACATCGCCGCTGTTTTTATGCGTAGCAGCTCAAATTCGCGCAAGCGGCGGCGCCGTGTTTTTTGGTCATCAACGTATCGGGCAGAATGGCAAGCCATTCCCATGCTACAAATTCCGTACCATGGCGCCTAATGCGGACTTGCTGCTGAAAGAGCTGCTGGCCAACGACCCCAAAGCGCGTGAGGAATGGGAGCGCGATTTCAAGCTGAAAAATGATCCAAGGATCACCAAGATTGGCGGCTTTTTGCGCAAGACCAGTCTTGACGAGTTGCCGCAACTTTGGAATGTTTTCCGAGGGCAAATGAGTCTGGTCGGACCTCGCCCTGTGGTTCATGCAGAGCTGGAACGATATGGCGACCAGCTAAATTACTACCTGGAAGCCCGTCCCGGTATTACCGGCCTGTGGCAAACCAGCGGACGCAACGACGTCAGCTACGAAACGCGGGTATATCTTGACGCTTGGTACGTGAAAAATTGGACCTTATTCACCGACATCATCATCCTCATCAGAACGGTTAAAGTCCTGCTTGTCAAGGATGGTGCCTACTGAGGCTACTTTGGCGCAGTAGCGCTTACTTCACTGACCCGGCGTTATCGGCGCCAGGATCAGCGGCCCCGGACGGGAAAGAACACTGCGCCCCTTCCCTCCAATCATTTCGGTGCCGCAAAGTGCCGGAATCGGCATCGCCATGCGACATTTCCAAGGTGAAGCTTTGTATAATGCACGCGGGTCCGGCCGGGGCACTTGCAGACCACTGCGGGTACACCTGGCACCACGCTCCTGACTTCGCAATGCCTTAATGGCCAGAGGACTTCAGCAAACGAGCTGTGATGAGGAACTACCCATCCGTTATGGCGTTTCTGAGAAAAGTCACATAGTTATCAAGCTCTATTACCACCTAATTGAAAGCGCACAATGCCAGAACATATTTTTCGCGAAGAAGATGCCGCGACTTACACCAAACCTCGCGAATTCTATTTGAGCGATTTGCTGCTCGTATTGGGCAGAAATAAAAAATTGGTGATTGGCGCCCCCCTGGTTGCTGCAGCAGGCATGTTTTGCTTGGCCATGGCAATGCCGCCTGTCTACAGCAGCACGGTAAAAATCATGCCACCACAGCAGTCCCAGTCCAGCGGCCTTGCCGCGATGCTTGGCCAGTTGGGTGGATTGGCTGGCGCGGTAAGTGGTGGCGCCAAAACCACGGCCGAGATTTATGTCGGTTTGCTGGAGAGCCGGACCGTGACTGATCGCTTGATCGCGCGTTTCAAGCTCAAGGATTACTACAATACGTCGTCGATGGAAGAAACACGCAAGAAACTTGCCACGATGAGTTCTGTTTCCAATGCGAAAAAAGATGGTTTTCTGACGATTACAACCAACGACAAGAACCCGCAATTTGCTGCTGACTTGGGCAATGCCTACATCGATGAGCTCTCGAAGCTGACACAAACGCTCGCCTTAACCGAGGCATCGCAGCGCCGTGTCTTTTTTGAAAAGCAGCTGATAATCGTAAAAGAGCAGCTCGCCGATGCAGAAGTCGCGCTGGCCAAGACACAGGAAAAGACCGGCATGATCTTGCCTGAAGCGCAAGTTGGCGCAATTCTTGGAGGGGTGACCCGTCTGAAAGCAATGATTTCGGCGAAGGAAGTAGAGTTGGGTGGTATGAAGACTTTCGCCTCCAACAAAAATCCCGAATTGCGTCTGCTGGAAGAGGAACTCCGCGGATTGCGAGCGCAACTGTCGAAGCTCGAAAGCACCAACCGCGCCGCGAGCAACGACTCGACTATCTCTACCAAACAAATCCCCGAAGTAGGGGTTGAATATGTTCGTAGCCTGCGGGACGTGAAATATTACGAAACTATGTTCGAGATGATCGCGAAACAATTTGAATTGGCAAAAGTGGAAGAAGCAAAAGACCCGCCATCGGTGCAGGTCATCGATCCGGCGATCCCGGCAGAATTAAAATCCGGCCCGAAGCGACTGTTCATGACAATCAGCGGTTTCCTAGGCGGAGCCATCCTTGGTGTCTTCCTGGCGTTCGCGGTAAATGCCTATCGCAGAATTAAAAGTGACAAGGGTGAAAGTAGCCGTTGGCATTCGGTGGCAATCGCGTGGAAAACCGGTAAATAAGTAATTTACTTTGGCAAAGTCCTTTCAGGCGACCGCGCAAGTGCTCCGCACCAGCCCATGTCCCCTGATCGCTTCCTTTTTTTGACTCTCACTAAGAATATTTTTACTCATGAAAATCCTGTCAGTCTTCGGTACCCGCCCGGAAGCCATCAAAATGGCGCCGATATTGAAAAAACTGAGCGGCCGCACTGGTATCGAATCGAAGATTTGCGTCACGGCTCAGCACCGACAAATGCTGGACCAGGTACTGGACCTGTTTCAGATAGAACCGGATTTCGATCTCAACTTGATGAAACCTGGTCAGGACCTGACTGACATCACGACTAATGTTCTACTGGGCATGCGGGAAGTGTTCAGGACGTGGCGTCCCGATCTGGTACTGGTGCACGGCGATACGACGACCACCCTGGCAGCAAGTCTGGCAGCATATTACGAGAAGATCGAAGTGGGACATGTGGAAGCCGGGTTGAGAACTGGGAATATCTATTCGCCTTGGCCAGAAGAAATGAACCGAAGAATAACCGGCTCCATCACATCGGTCCATTTTTCACCGACCCAGTTAGCCCAGCAAAATTTATTGCGTGAGGGCGTGGCAGCTGAAAAAATACTGGTGACCGGCAATACCGTCATCGACGCGCTGCTGGACGTGATCGAACGTGTCAATTCAGACGTCGAACTCAAATCCAAACTCGATAAGGATTTCGAGTTCCTGGACAGTTCCAAGCGCCTGCTTCTCGTCACGGGACATCGTCGTGAAAATTTTGGCGGTGGATTCGAGAACATCTGCAATGCGCTCAAGGAAATTTGCCTGTCGAATGACGTGGAAGTCGTATTCCCAGTCCATTTGAACCCGAATGTGCAAGGACCGGTGAATGAAATTTTGGGCAACAATCCAGCCATTCATCTGATCGCACCGCAGGATTACCTGCCATTCGTATATTTGATGAACCGTTCGCATCTGATATTGACAGACTCTGGCGGCGTTCAGGAAGAAGCCCCATCGCTCGGCAAGCCGGTACTGGTCATGCGCGACACCACCGAACGGCCCGAAGCGGTGGAGGCTGGCACCGTCAAGCTGGTCGGCACCAATAAGCAAGTCATTATCGACAGCGCCAATCTGTTGCTCAACGACGAGTCTGAGTATCTGAAAATGTCGCGTGCGCATAACCCGTATGGCGATGGCAAAGCCTCGGAGCGTATCGTGTCGCATATCACTGAGCAGTAAATGTTCGTCGCCGCAAAAAAAATCCGTACGAGGATAGACAGCTCCCCCCTGGCACGCCGTTTCCTCGCTGGCGCCTGGTGGAGCGTGGTTGGATCGGTATTCACCAATGTGCTGACATTGGTGACGATGATGTATATCGCCAGAACGCTGGGTAAAGAAACATACGGCCAGTTCATTGTCATCCAAAGCACTCTGGCAATGATCGCGGTGTTTTCCGGCGTCGCCATCGGCACCACGGCAACGCGCTACGTTGCGCAGCTCAAGCACTCTGACCGCCCCCGGCTGGGGAAAATCCTCGTACTCGCGGAGCGTACCGTGCTGGTCTTCGGACTTGCCGCAGCGCTGGTTCTGGCATTGGCTTCATCGATCATTGCGAAGGGACCGTTACACGCGCCAGCCGTGGCACTTCCCCTGGCCCTGGCTGCGGCATCCGTATTTTTCTCCGCAATGGACAATTACCAGAAGAGCGTGCTGATCGGTGCAGAAGCAATGCGGGCATTTGCCATCGGTTCCATGATCGGCGCGATTGCGAGTGTCCCCATCCTCATTACTTCCGCTATGCAATATGGGCTTAATGGCGTGGCGACCGCTCTGGTCGTGGTGGCATTTGTACAGTTTTTGGTTAGTCGCAGGCAGATGAATCTGGTTCTCGAAAAGCTCAGCATCAAACGCCCATCCCGCGGGGCCGGTGGTGAATGGCGAGTGTTGCGTGATTTCACTCTGCCGGCCCTGTTCGGCGGCATCCTGGTTGCTCCCGCGCATTGGGTATGCCAGGCGCTATTGACGGGCCTGCCCAATGGATATGCCGAGCTGGCAGTACTGGGCGTGGCCATGCAATGGTTCAATGTAATGATTTTCCTGCCATCACTAGCCGGGCGCGTTGTCCTGCCGATATTGACTGAACATTTTGTCAGCGGCCATCGCGGTCAGTCGGCCAAAGTCATCAAACTGGCCATGATCTCCAACATCATCGCGGCAGCGCCGGTAGCCATCGTTATCGCCATCATCAGCCCTTACATCATGAATACCTACGGCGCTGATTTTCGCAGCGGCACCAGCGCCCTGGCCCTGATCGGTTTGGTGGCCGTGCTGTACGTCTCGGCACTGCCAGCAGGACAGATCTTGGCGGCTACCGATCGCATGTGGCTGGCTGCCGGCATGAATCTGGGCTGGGCCGTGATCTACCTTGGCGGCGCTTATGCCCTGGCCAGCTATGGAGCCACCGGAATAGTGGCGGCAATGGGAATCGCCTATTTTTTCCATTCGATCTGGACTGGTATTTACTCGTTGCGCCAGCTGTCGCCGGAGTGCGCTACCGCTGCTGCGTGAACTCCCCTTATTAATGTGACGTTGAGTCAGGAATGCAATTTCTCGGTATTGCTCGACGAGGGCATGATCATTCCGGCATCAATCTCACCACACAAACAACACATGCTCAAGCTCTTACTTATCTCCCACGGTCTTGATGGCGGTATCAACCGTGTTACTTCTGACCTGCATGCTTTCTTTCGCGCCGACGACAGCATCGACAGTACAATTATCCGCATCGGGGAAGGACGCGAAGGGATGCCCGCTGCCGATGTGGATGGGCAGGAATACAATGTAGCGCTGAAGTCGACGAGCAAAAATATTGCCTTACGCATCGGGGCCTGGATTGCTGGATTAAATGATATCCGCAGGCTGGTGGGTAAAAAAAAATATGACGTCATTGTCTACTCGGGAATTATTCCAGCGATTCTGATGGCGCACACTTTACGTCATGCCTCGAAAACCCATGTTTTTTGGGAACATGGCCCCCAAAAAACCTTTCTCAAGCCCAAGCGGATTATCACCAGCATGCTGCCAAGATTCGCTGGCGTCATGAGTCCCGCGCAAAGCAGTCTGGACTGGCTGCGTCAGAACTTGAATATCAAGGCCGCCAATTTTTGCGTGATCAGCAATTGGGTTAACTGGCAAAAAATTACGCCTACTGCGGAAGAGCATGTAACTGGCAACATATTCAAGATGGTAGTCATTTCAAGAATCGATTACCGGCAAAAGGATTTTGAAACCTTGCTGCTGGCAATTTCGGAACTCGTAAAATCCGGTACTACCTCCATCATGGTCGATATATACGGTACCGGAGAAGATTTGGCGAAAATTGAAGCATCCATCGCGCAGCTCCAATTGAGCCGCTATGTGGCGTTAAAGGGGCACACTAACCAAATCTACTCGTTACTGCCCGGTTACGATATATCCATCCTTCCAACCAAGTGGGAAGGATTCGGGCTGTCTATTGCAGAGAGTATGGCTGCCCGAGTGATTCCGGTTTCTGCAGCAGTAGAAGGCGTAGTAGACGTTATCGATGATAAAGTCACCGGTTTCCTCTATCGCCCCGGCGACGCCGGCAGCTTGAGAAAAATAATTAGGGAAACGATGCTGCTATCGGAGCATCAACGTCAGACAATCAGGGATGCCGGGCGAACCAAGGTGATCGAACAATACACGCCTACCGTGCAGTTCAATAAAATCAAATCATTTTTGAACCAAACCCGCTCCACTGGCTGAAGCAGCGAGCGAGGCGTAAATAGAACGACTTTCAAGGTCATGACTTAGTTAATTTGGAACGATCCTTATGATGGCATTAATACTTTCTGCGGCAGAGGGAGGCATACGAAAACATGTCTTCGATTTAATTGAAGAAAGCAATTTTGTAAAAGAAAATTGCAACTTGGTAATCTACCCGGAAAATCAAACTGATGGATTGTTTGACTCCGCTGCGCGTGTCCATCACTGGCATGGAATTCGCATCGAAAAAAGTCTGGGCCTGGGCGACATCGTCGCCTTGCTGTCGATTATAAAGCTACTGAGGACCAACTCCATTACCTTGGTCCACGCTCATGGCGCCAAAGCAGGATTATATGCACGCCTGGCAAAACTTGCATTTTGGAAGTTGCAAGTCGTTTATAGTCCGCATGGTGGCTCGTTTCATTCAGCAAATCAGGGATCCCTGAAATTTCTGATTCTTGGACTGGAACGCGCTCTGGCGCGGCTGACCTCGGCTTTTGTATTCGAAAGCAATTTCGCCAAAAGCATTTTTTCCCGCGCAGTAGATACTGAAGAGAAAAAAATCAATATCATCGCAAATTGCGTCGAGGAGAAAAGCGATGAGGTATCCATATCACTACGTGATGAATTCCAGCTCAAGCGCGATAAAGGCTTCAAAATCATTACCGTGGTAGGCAGGATACGCGAAATCAAAGGTCAAGATATCGTGGCAAAGGCGCTTGCACAATCCGGTTCGTCCTGGATAGTTTATTTTGTCGGCAATCCCGATCATGACTACGTGGCGAAAAACACAGCACTGTTCAACCATCCCTCGATTGTCATGTGGGGCGACGATGTGGATGTCAATAGTTTCTATCGCTTGAGCGACGTCATTGTATGTCCGTCACGGGCAGAATCATTCGGATATGTTCCCGTTGAGGCCTATCTATGCAATGCAAAGATTGTGGCGTCCGACATACCAGCCTTTCGTGAGAACCTGGGTGGCGCTCCGGCTGTATTTTTCTACGATGCGGAAAATGCGGCTGACTTGGCGCAAAAGATTTCAGATTGCCTCGCCAGTAGCGATACTCCCTCAACCGATTCAGTAAAAAATAAATTTTCACCCAAAATTTTTGGAAGCAAGTTCGATCAACTATACCGCAGGCTTGTAAATTGAAGATCAGTTTTGTCTCATATGAATATCAACCAATTAAGACGCCACAGTCGCTGCGGTGGCAGAAGATTTTTACGCATCTGGCCAGCTCGCGCGCAGTCAGCATCAGTGTGTTCAATCCACCAGTGTCTGCAGAAAATCCGTTTTATGATAAAAATTTTACTTCCAACTATGAAAAAACTATTTTTTCTCTGTCAGCGGATCCAGCACCACGTGCTGCTCGCGTCGCCGCGGCACAACCTGGTCGCGCGGCTTCATTATTCAAGCAATTCAAACATGCCGTAAAAAAACGCATCCCTCTGGATAAATCCTTTATTTGGGCAATACAATCGCGTGCAGCATTCATTGATTTCCTCGAAAAAAATGAACCTGATGTGATCATCAGCAGCGCGCCCCCATTCGGCGCCATGGTGCTGGCCTGGATGGCAAAAAAACATTACCGCAACAGAATTAAGTGGATATGCGATCTCGGCGATCCGTGGAGCTTTGCTTCCGACCGGCAACTCGGTCCTGTAACGAAGTGTCTGGTGCAGTTTGCAGAGAAAAAATTCCTTTCATCCGCAGACAAGATTATCGTAACGAACGAGCGCACCAGGGAGGTCTATCTGCAGATGTTAAAGATCGATCCCTCGCGAGTGAGTGTCATCTATCAGGGCGCCGATGACAATCGCTCCCCGCTTCCATTTTCAGCTGGTGCCACTCCAGAGTTCGTGTACACGGGTACGTTTTATAAGGACATTCGTGAACCGCACGCGCTGTTCAAAGCCTTCCAAACGAATTCTTGCAAGCTTGTGGTCGCCGGCAATATCGATCCTGTATTCCGTCCCCAGGATACGACCAGTCATATATCGTTTATTGGCAACCTGGGCGAGCAAGACGTCAAAAGGGTGCAACGCTGTGCTGCCGGCCTGATCTTCGTTGATAATCTCAACAGTGCTCAGTTGCCTGGAAAATTATTTGAGTACGTTGCGACCGGTCGGCCGATTATATGTATTGGCGTGTCCGCTTTGTCACCAGTGCACGAAGTGAAATTTTCCGATTACCCGATTGTCTTTTGCGAAAACAACGTTACTGCTATTACCCAGGCGATTCTGCGAGTGCAGGAAATTGGATTCGATAACTATGCCGGCACGTTAAGCGTCGGTTGGGAAACTCGATCCGAACAATTAGGGCGGATGATCGATGAATTATATTGATTTGTTTTTTTGTGGATTTTCAATATTTCTTCTTGTTCTGATATTTATCAAGAAGGGGCGGCATTACACAATTTTCCACCCCATAAACATCATATTGCTTACGGTAGGCTTTGAATTTGTCACTAAGTATCTGTGGGTGATCCTGGGATCCCCGCTGGATCCTATCGGCTTGCCGTTTACCTACTCATTGCTATTTATCGACATCTTCCTCCTGACCCTGTATCTCTGTCTTTTCATACCGGATAGTTACATCTTTGATCCGCAACAGAAGATAAAGTCTTTTTCTCTAGTAATCAGCCCACGGAATGCATTTTTCCTGATCTGTTGCGGATTCGCGCTCAACGGTTTGTTTGCCACGGTTGCAGGCGGATCGCCGCTTTATGGTTTGCAGAACCCGATTGAGTTCCGGATATTCATGCAGAGAAATGGTATGTTTTATGTTGAGTATATTATCTTTTTTTGTCTTATTTCTGGACTGAGTATTACCTCGCAAAATGCAATCAACAACGCGCGACTGTTAAGTGCAGGCTTCATTGTTTCATACGCACTTGCAGTGTATGTGACGCTCAATAGCGGTTTGCGCGGTCGGGTGGTTGAGATAGCAATTCTCCCTATCCTGGTATTCGTGGTCATGCGTAACCGAGTGCCAAAGTTCACGTTGGCGATGTTGGGCCTGGTATTTGCCCCCTTCGTCGTGGCTTTCGGCATGTATCGGGATGCGGTCCGGGGCAACAGCCTAACATTCAGTGAAACCATCGACTTTTTCATGAATGCTTTTAATTCGTCATCCGTAGAATTCCTGCCATTGTTTTTGCATCGGTTTGATGCTTTCGACAATTTTGTCCGTGTCATGGAAAAAGGCCCCACGTCATTCCATTATATGCAGTCGTTCTTCGATTTTATCTCTCAGCCAATTCCCCGTTTTCTTTGGGAAAACAAACCCAATAATTTTACTTCCGAGATGACGCAACAGTTCCGGCCAGATTTGTTCGCTGACGGTATCGCACTAACGTTTAGTGCTTTTGCGGAATCTTATCTGAATTTCGGCTTCATCGCTGGGGCGGTTATTCTTGGGATATTTATGTATCTGACCATGATGGCCTTGCAATCGTTAATGTTCAGCTCCAATCAGAAGCAGACATCGCTTATTATTTTTTGTTTGCTTTATCAATATCCTTTTACTGCAATCTCTGCAGGGTTTATTAACGACGTGGCAACCGTAGTAGTAATCTTGGCCATCATCATAATCAGCCTGTTAAGTTTTGTGTCTCGGCTCCGATTTCGATAGCCATTTTTTACCCATTAAAAGAAACCGGGTCCCATATGCAAAAAAATAATTTTGACTTTCTTAGGGTGTTTGCAGCCATTCTTGTTGTTTTATCACATGCATATCAAATTTCATATGGTAATGAAATCTGGAATGCAACGTCGTCGGCTCTCCGGTCTGAGCCCTTGCTTTGGCTGTCGCATGGCCAACTCTCGATCGGAAATCTGGGCGTGCTGGTGTTTTTCGTCATTAGCGGCTATCTCATCACCATGAGCCATCAGCGATCGCCAACGGTGTGGATATACATCAAAAATCGGTGCCTCCGTATATTTCCCGGACTTGCGGTGTTAGTCTTGCTCACCGTTTTCGTCATGGGCCCAATTGTTTCCACCTACCCGGCAGCCGAGTACTACGCAAAAATTGGGACTTGGAATTACCTGTCCAACATCGCATTGTATTTCTCCGCAGAAAGTCTTCCTGGCGTGTTCCAGTTTAATCCTCTTCCGGGGGTAGTTAATGGATCACTCTGGACACTGAAATACGAGTTTACATGCTACATCGTGGTGTGTTTGCTAGGTTATTTTGGCAAGCTGGGAAAAAAATCTACGCTGGCAATCTTTTTAATATGTCTGGCAGAAGTATTGCTTGCTAAAAAAACTGGTCATCCACTGATCTATTTCCTGATGTTTTTCGCATCGGGAATGTTGCTCTATTTATATCGCGATAGCATAGTCTTGCGTGGTCGCTATGCCGCTTGCGCGAGCGTTTTGCTGCTGCTCGCAGCGGTGTATGGCGGCACGATTTCACAAAAAGCATTCGTTGTTGCTTTTGCACTCTTTGGCGGCTACGTGATCCTCTATCTCGCGTTCGCGCCATGGCTGAAACTCCACGCGTTTTCGCGCTATGGTGACTTTTCCTATGGACTGTATATCTACGCATTCCCGATTCAGCAAATGTTGACATACCTGCTACCTGATCATCAAGAGTGGTACTGGAATTTTGGGCTGTCTTTGCCGCTGATCTTCATCTGCGCGTACTTCTCCTGGCATTTTGTCGAAAGACGGGCTCTGAAAATGAAGGGAAGCTATCAAAAGGTATCCAAGCCGGCATAAGCACATGACGGTGGAGTCACCAACGTGCCGACTCCGCCTTCTTGCTGGCCTGTCGCACGCACAATGAACATCTGGCCGCGGTCGAATCAGAAAACTTGACGAATTCGGTGGGGAACACTCTGCGGTTGATTAACTACCGCAGAGTTGAACTGCTAGCATCTGGCGCTGCGACGGTGAGTTACGCCTACCAGGTTGAAAAGAATAGCGTAAGGAGACTGCCCTGCGCGGCTGCTACGAGCAACCGTCGCAGAGCGGCGATAGTGGAGCACTGAGTAAATTGATGAACCCGGCGAAGCATTGCACTTCGCCGTACTACGGGTGGGGATTAGTCCTTGAGTACTTTCAAGCCCGCTGCGCCCAAACCAAACTGGTAGAAGATCGAGGTCCATTCTTTCAGGTTCTGTGCCCACGAGGTATGGACTACTTCCTCAGGCACGACGATGGTGTCGCCTGGGTTGACTTTCGTCGATTTCAAGCCGCTAAACCAGCCGCTGCTGTCCCGGCTGATGGCAGTGCCATCGGCGCGGATCACGTACATTTGCGATACGTCTGAAGTCTGGCTGGCGCCGCCGGCCAGGGTCAGGTAATCGCCAACCTGGCGGCTTGGACGATAAATAAAGGTATTTTGCTGGAATACCGCCCCCAGTACTTCCACCGTGTCTGGCCGCACCGGAACAAAGATGGAGTCACCATCGCGTAGTGCGACCTCAGGCAGATTCTTCACCTGCGCGTTGCCGTCTTCCATTTCAAGTACGATGCGGCCCTTGGCCTTGATGGTCGCCATGCGTTGCGCGATGGCGCGCTGGCGTTCTACCGCCGCCATGATTATGGTCACATTGCCGGCATCGGATGTGGACGTCAGTTGCTGCCTGGCGCTGGTTTCCAGATCGCGGCTGAACCGCTCCGCCACTTGATTAAGCTTTTCCTGCTGCATCTCGCGGACCGACTCGCGATTCAGTTCGGTCCCGTAAACGTAGGCATTTTCACGCGTTCCACCGAGGCGCGAAATAAACGAGCGCAAGGTCTCGCCCTGATTGAGTTTGAATACGCCACTTTGCTTGACCGCTCCCGACACCCGCACGTAACCATTGCTTACAAGTGCCTCGATCGGTACGGCGCCGGGGGCATAGACGCGGATCACATCGGCCGGCGCTACCGGAATCTGCGCCAGGCTGCTGTCGATCGATGCCTGGTCTGCAGTCAGGGTTGCAACCGTTTGGAAATCGTTGTTGGTATTTTTTTCAATCACGACCTGCTTGGTCTGCGCTGCAGATTCAAATCCTCCGGCCCAGCCGACCAACTCGGCAGCATTCGCACTGGCCGACTTCAACTCGAAGATCGCCGGCTTTTTGACATTCCCCACCAGGCCGACCAATGGGCCAACCTCGGGGATATACACGACGTCGCCGTCTTGCAGGGTAACGTCACGCGACTTATCACCCTTGACCAGCATATCGTACATGTCAAAGCGGGTAATCGTCTGGTTACCACGTTTGACCTCGATATTGCGCATTGAGCCCGTAACGTCGGGGCCGCCCGAAGTGAACAGGGCATTGAGCAAGGTGCTCATGGCGCTCAAGGTATAGGTGCCGGGACGGACCGCATGGCCAACGACGTAAATCTGCACCGAGCGCACTTGAGAAATACTTGCAGTCAGCTCGAAGTTAGTGAAAACCTTGCTGACCGCCTGCTTCAGATACCCTTGCAAATCACGATACTTGACGCCGCTGACATTCACATTGCCCACGCGCGGAATGTAGATCGCACCGCTGCGATCCACGGTGGCATTGACATCGATATCGATCATGCCCCAACCGCGAATTTGCACCGAGTCGCCCGCGCCCAGCACGTAATCCTGATTCACTTGCGCAGCATCGCCTGGAGCGAAGGTTGACGGCACGTCGGCAAAAAGATTGGCGCCGAAAATCGGTAGTTCTTTGCCGGTGACGGTTTTGATATATTTCTCAAACTCGCCAGACTCGCGGCGCACCTGGGATGTATTGCGCTCGGAGGCCATGGGGCCCGTGGCGCCAGTACGGCCCGACGTAATACGCGGCAGGCTCGATGAGCCTTTACGGGACGTCGGCTCCAATTCGCCGTCGTCGATCTGCGCTTTCATCGCGTTGCCGTTGTTGGCGCTGGTACTGGCTCTATTATTGAACATGCTCTGTGCGAACACGGTCGGCGACAACGCCAACATGACGCCGGCGCTGAGCAGGAGCTTTTTCAAGCTGGGGGTGGCTGGGCAAAGTTTCATTTTCATACTGATCTTCTTAAGTGTATGGTGCAACGTTATTCAGGAATGGATTAATACGATTTTTGCCAGGTGACGCTGACCGATCTGGGGCCCGGAAGCACCATCAGGTTAGACTTGCTGTCATTACGCTGTGCATGCCACAGCCAGCTACCAACCGCGTAACCGATGACGCTGCCAGCTACCGTGTCGGAAACCCAGTGTTTGCGGCCCGCGATCCGTCCTCCCGCGCCCAGCGCCGCCACGCCATACAGCCACGGAGCATCATACTCTTTGGCAAAAGGCGTGATCGCGGCGAATGCCACCGCGGAATGTCCGGACGGGAACGAAGCGTTTGAGCGAGACTGGCCATCGCCTACCTGCGACCATGGCCCCTGCTCGGACTGCGGCCGCGCACGGCCAACCGCGTATTTTCCCACCACCGACACACCGGCGGCGGCAGCAATCGACTGCATCGCAATCAACCCCGTGTTCTGCATGCGCTCATCACCCAGCGCAAACGCCGCGCCGGCAGCACCCACGAGCGCATAGGGCAAGGCATTGCCATAGGTATTCCAGGCACGGACTACCTTTTTGTCCTGGTATTTTTTCATCTGGCGGTCGACCGGCTTGTCAGCCAGCGCAGAAACCAAGACGGCACCCACTGCCACGCTTACCGGTTGCAACCACTGGCTGGGAGCCGGCAAGACATTGAGCGACTGATGAACACGTTCCCGCACTACAGGAACAGGATTGTCGAACGGCACATCGGGCGCTGTTACCGCTGGCATTTGCTGCTCGTCCGGCCGCTCGGCAAAGTTGCCGAGGCCGTCGTAGGTATTCATATCGCGCCGCGGCTGCTCGACCAGATCGTACAGGTCGCCGGGCGAAGCTACCATCTGACCAACGTCGCGCGTCCATGGAGAGAGCGAGAAGCCCATGCTGTTCTGAGAATCCATGGGCAGAACGCTATACAACGGTACTGACAGAAACACGCCGCGATCCTGATACGGCTTGCTCGGCGTACCGGGAGATGTGGTGTCGTTGCCATTGGTGTGCGTGTACCAGACACCCACTTCAATCCCCGACTGAAAACGACGTTTGAATTCGACCCGCACACCCTCATCTTTTGCCAGGAAGCGTCCAGCGCGTGCGGTCACGGTGATACCGCGTGGCAGCTTGTAATGCAGGGAGCCGATCGCAGTTACAGTCTTATAATCGAGTGCATCGAACATGCGCTTATAACCACGCTGTTGTAATGCATCGACCGATAAATCCACGGCCCACCGGCTATCCTTGGGCAAATACAACACTTGGCCACCGACGCCACGGTACATGTCTTCGTAAAGACCGGCCGAACCACGTACATACCATCGCTCGGCAGGATTGGCATACTTGTTGAGCAGGACACGGCTCAATGCAAACCGGCTCTCGCCCAAATATTTCGCGACATCTGTGCGGACATGCGGCAGTGTACTGTTCGATGGCTGCTTTACGCCGGACACCGTTTCAAGTATAGACAGCGACGCTGCTGTATTCAAATACAAACCATCGCCAAGACGGCGGTCGTAGTTGGCTGCAGCCGAAAGCGAATATCGGAAAGCCCCGCTCGGATCGTTGAAGAAAAAGCCGAGCTTTGGAGCGATTTTCAACCGATTGCTTTCACGGTCTTCGGACGTGACTTGGACAACATCGCCCTCATGCCCCATCGCGACGCGCAACCGTCCATCGGCTTCCACTTGCTGTGCCTGAGCCTCGACGGAGGTTGCCGATGCCGGGGCACTGCCTGCCCCCGCGAGCGGAGCGGCTGCTGGCACAGCTTGAGCGGCCAGCGGCTGGACCGAATCGACTGTCCGCTCCTGCTTTACCGTCGCCACCGGATTGGCAGGCGTCTCGACAGCATCATCGAGCAGGCCGGCAAACCAGCTCCTCCTCTCCGTGGTAATGACGTCCTCTTCGTTTGGATAGCGTACCAGTACCACCTCGTTAAATGTCTGCCGATCTATTTTGCCAGCTAAATAATCTTGCAGCTTGGGCAGATCAAAAAACTCGAAGGTGGTAAGTGGCTGATCGAGCTTGGTGTACGTAATCTTGACGGTCGTTACACCGGCAGGAACGAAGGCCAGCACCGTGCGCATCGCACGGCCGACAGCACGGCCCATATTGGAAATGCGACTGTTGTTGAGCGTAATATTAAGGGTATTTCCGGTGACGCCAACGCGAATATTCTTGAAATCCTGGATAGCCAGGGCATTGATCAGATCGGCGCTGTAACCAGAGTCCTCACGCCACTCGGTCATCGACGGCTGCTGCACCGGATGCTTATCCTGGAAGTAAGGCGGTTCAAAAATCTTGGGGATATACTCGCGCTCACCAAACGGAATGCTGACAAATGCGTTGACGCTGAAATTATCGCGGCCGCGAGCGGCTTGAATACCGAGCCATCCCCAACGATATTCGAGTCCCACCGCAGGTCCCTTACGCCGCTTTGCCGCGCCGGACAATTCTGGCATCAAATCTTGCTTATAGTCGATCGAATTGTATTCGGCGACAACCGACCAGCGTGGATGGCCGAGCAATGTCCAGCGTGCGCCGGCAAACACGCCGTCGATCCGCTTGTTGCCATATCCAAGACTCAATTCCATATTGCGGTTAGCGCCCACCGTCTTGGTGACAACCGCGTATTGGCTCTTGAACAATTGGGTGCCGCCGACGAGATCGCTAGCGCCGATCGCCACTGCCGGCAACCAGTCGTCTTCCTTCCACAACTGGACTTTGGCATCAATGACTTTGTCTTTGTAGCGACCGTAGTTTTTGCCGTACTCGAGCTGATCTTGCGTATCGCCAAAAGGCGGAATGCCAGTAATCGACACATAACGTCCGGTTACCTGCAAGAACGGCAGAATGGTCGAAGACACCCACAGCTGTCCATACGGGCTGTCGTAGCCATAACCTGCACTGAAGGTGCCGTCCTGCTCAACTACTGCGCTGGGCGTGTTGATATAGCCGGACTGGCCGCTAACCGTTGGTGTTGCAGCAAGACCGTCTTGTACGACGAGAATCAGGCAACCACACCAAGTATATTTAACTGATTTTTTAAGCGCGCTTAACAATACCAACTACCTAAAAAATACTCCTAATTCGCTACTTCCTTGGGAATCATCGGGAGCCGAGCGCGCTAGAGGTGGAATTTGAACTGAACAGGGACATGGCGCCCCCAAGTTGGGTAATGACGTGCCACCATCTCTTGGAGATGGCGCCGCCCGCATGATACCGGAACTTGTATCACACATCATCGATAGCGTGGAAATTTTACAAATCTCCACGCTCAAACGACGTCATTTTACCATCGATGGCATTAATGCATGCCGATTTATTGCCTCTTGGATTTACTTCAGACCAAAGTCGATCGCGTAAATATTGGTAAGCCGCTGCTCTGGCGGCAACGCACGCTCCTCCTGAAACCGCAATCCAAGCTTGTTTAACAGCCGGATCGAGTTGACGTTGCCCGGCGCGGTCAGGCCCAGCACGCGCGTGATGCCGAGCGGTCCGCGCGCCAGTTGCAACACGGCCTGGGCCGCCTCGTAGGTGTAGCCGCGCCCGAAATGCTCGGGGCGGATGGCGTAGCCGATATCGACATCGGGCAGGAAATCGCGTCGGATCAGGCCGCACATGCCCAGGGCCTGGCCATCTTCCTTGCGCTCCATGATGTATAGCGAATAGCCGAGGCGTTGCTGCATCGCCAGCGGGCCGTCGATGAGGGCGGTGCGGGCTTGCTCGATGCTGCGGATGCCCTTGTCGCCGATGAATTCGAGCCAGGTGGGGTCGTTGACCAGCGCGTAATAGAACGCGGCATCGTCGGTCTCGACCGTGCGCAGGCGCAGGCGCGCCGTCTCCAGGATCATCATGCGTCGGGCCAGTGCGAGGGGTCTTCCAGCAACTGGTACATCACGTACACATCGACATAGCCCAGGTACTGGTGGTAATAGGCGCGCGGCAGCGTGCCGACGATGGCAAAGCCGAGCTTTTTCCACAGCAGCACGGCCGCCACATTGGAACTGACCACGTAGTTGAATTGCATCGTCAGGTAGCCGTGCTGACGCGCCCGCGCCAGGCAGTCGCGGCCCAGCATGGTGCCCACTCCCACGCCCTGCGCCGCCGGCCCCACCATGAACGAGGCGTTGGCCACGTGGGCGCCACGGTCGCGCTGGTTGGCGGTGAGGCGGTACATGCCAAGCAGGCGGTCGCCGTTGAGTTCGGCCACAAAGCTTTCGATGCCGGGGCCGAACCAGTAGGCGTGGCAATCGTCGCGGCTGGTGTCGGCGGCAAAATAATAGGTGTCGCCGGTGGCGATCAATTCCTGGAAGATAGCCCACATGGCGCCGAAGTCGGCTTCCGTGGCGGGGCGGATCGCGATTTCTTTCAAGACAGCTCCATGCGATGGCGTCGGTGTTTGATTGTCATGGATTTCTGCTGGCAAGTCCAGCGCACCGCCGCCGCGCCCACTATCGGGTCAGACGGAAATTGACGCCGTCCGGACGTCCCGGCAAGCTCAACCGCGCCTGCGCGCGCGGCGACTCGGCCACGATCTGGCCGCGCCGCATCACCAGCCGGCGCGCCGCGCGCAGGCGGATCGCTTCGACCGGGTCGGCCGCGTCGAGCAGCACCAGGTCGGCATGGCAGCCGACCGCCACGCCATAACCGTCCAGGCCGAGGATGCGGGCCGGGGTGTCGGTCACGGCCGTGAAGCAGGCGCGCATGGCGTCCTGCCCCGTCATCTGCGCCACGTGCAAGCCCATGTGCGCCACTTCCAGCATGTCGCCCGAGCCCAGGCTGTACCACGGATCCATCACGCAGTCGTGGCCGAAGGCGACATCGATGCCGGCGGCCAGCATTTCCGGCACCCGCGTCATGCCGCGCCGCTTGGGATAGCTGTCGTGACGGCCTTGCAGGGTGATGTTGATGAGCGGATTGGCAATCGCCGCCACCCCACCCTCGCGGATCAGCGGCAGCAGCTTGCTGACGTAATAATTGTCCATCGAGTGCATCGAGGTCAGGTGCGAGCCGGTCACGCGGCCGTGCAGGCCCAGCCGGTGGCTGTGGTATGCCAGCGTCTCGATGTGGCGCGACAGCGGGTCGTCCGACTCGTCGCAGTGCATGTCCACCCGCAAGCCCTTGTCGGCGGCGAATTCGCACAGCAGGCGCACCGACTCGGCGCCGTCGGCCATGGTGCGCTCGAAGTGCGGAATGCCGCCCACCACATCGACGCCCATGGCAATCGCCCGCTTGAGATTGGCGAACGCGGTAGGACTGCGCAGCACGCCGTCCTGCGGAAACGCCACCAGTTGCAGGTCCAGGTACGGTGCCACCCGGCGCTTGACGTCGAGCAGCGCCTCGACCGCCAGCAGGCGGTCGTCACACACATCCACGTGCGAGCGGATCGCAAGCAGGCCGCGCGCCACCGCCCAGTCGCAATACTGCAAGGCGCGCTCGACCAGGGCCTGCTGGGTCAGCTCGGGTTTCAGCTCGCCCCACAGCGCAATGCCTTCGAGCAGAGTGCCGGACGCGTTGACGCGCGGCAGGCCATAGCTGAGCGTGGCGTCCATGTGGAAATGGGCATCGACGAACGGCGCGCTGACCAGGTCGCCGCCGGCATCGATCTCGCGCCCGGCAGTGACGGCCAGGGCATGGCCGATGGCGGCAATGCGGCCGTGTTCGATGGCGATATCGACGCCGGTCTGGCCGTCGGCAAGGTTGGCGTTACGTATGACCACATCCATGGGAACCCCGGCTCAGTTGTTGATGACGTTGATTGTAGACAGTTTCAACGGTTTGCACTAATTGTTGCGTCGCGGTAATCGATAACCGATATTTCTGAATTAAATTTGCGATAGATCAAATGTGCCACAATAAGTCTGGACACCGCATTTTTCCATGTGGCACTCTTGCAGCACTCTTATTGCGCCCTTTATCCCCATAGCACAAAAAATAACTTTTCAAGCCCCGTGTTCGTGGCTAGAATGTTCCAATATTGCATCGCAACAGACCCGTCGCCAGGAGAAACCATGTCTTCGATTACCGAACAGTTTTCCGCCGTTACCAAATCGCAACTGGAAGCCCAGTTCCAGATCTTTAACAGCCTGGCCCACACCGCGGTCGACAGCGCGGAAAAGTTGATTGCGCTGCATATCAACACGACCAAGGCGTCGGTGGAAAAATCGTCCGCGGCCGCCAAAAAGCTGCTGGACATTAAGGACGCCAAGGAACTGTTCAGTGCCAGCCGCGATACCCCGACCGGCATCGACAGCCTGCTGGCGTACAGCCGCGAACTGTTTGCCATCGCCAGCGGCGCCCAGGCCGAGCTGATCAAGAGCACCCAAGGCACTACCCTGCCGCAACTGGCTGCACCTTGGGTGGCACCGGTGGCCGAGGCGGCTAAAACAGCAGCAACGCCAGTGGCTGAAGTTGCTAAAGCAGCAGCAACGCCAGTGGCTGAAGTTGCTAAAGCAGCAGCAACGCCAGTGGCTGAAGTTGCTAAAGCAGCGGCAGCGCCAGTGGCCGAGGCAGTGCAGGCGGCTACGCCCACCGAGACCGCAGCAGTTCCACCAGCAGCAGAGCCTGCCCCGGCCCGAACAGCGGCACCGGTCACAGCCTCTGCTGCGGAACCTGCAGCCGCACCAACGACCGCCGCCGTGACCGAGGAGCCGGCGCCACCTGCCACCACGATCCAGGCAGCCGTGTCGGCAGCGGTGCATCCGGATGCAGCGCCCGCCGTCGCAGACACCCCGGCGCAACTGGCGCCGCAGCCGCTGGCCGCTACCGTCGCCCCCACCGCGCCGGAAGCCATCCAGCCGGCGCTCAAACCGGCCACCGAGACCGCGCCACCCGCAGCAGCAAAACCGGCATTCCCTGCCGCCAAGCCGATCGCGCTGGCCGCCGACACCAAGACGTCCAAACTGAAAACCATCGCGCCGAAAACCAAGCCCGCCGACGCGCCTGCCGGTAAACACAAGAAGTAAAATCAGTCAGCACCACCGGCAATCACTGCCCGTCAAGCCCCCCCATAGATTCCCTCTAGCGCCGCGTCGTTCGGATGCCCCCTCGGGCTCCCGAACGTTGTCGCGACAGCGCCTCGAAGAGGTCCCCAACGGGTTCCCGAACGGGTTCCCGATTAGGTTCCCGAACGGTTCCCGAACGGGTTCCCGATTAGATTCCCGAAAGGTCCCGAACGGCCTCCTGAAAGGACTCCGCCGGATCCCGATTCGGGCCGTGCGCCCACCCGATCGCTTGCCTTGCTGTATCCTAGCGGACTACGCGCTGGCAGTACGCTGCCAGCCCCAACGCTACTGAGGCAACATGTCTACTCTCTCCGCGCTGCTGGGCGGTTTCATCCGCCAGCACAAGCGCGCCTATGCCCTGTCCGGCCTGATGCTGGCGGGCGTGGCCGCGCTCAGTATCTGGGTGCCGCGCAAGGTCGGCGCCATGATCGACGGGCTGGCCGCCCACACCCTGTCCGGCGACGCCCTGCTGCTGGAAATCGGTTCGCTGCTGTTGATCGGCCTGGCGATCTATTTCCTGCGCGTGGCGTGGCGCCAACTGCTGTTCGGCGCCGCCTATAAACTCGGCGTATCGCTGCGCACGCGCCTGTACGCCCGTTTATCCGAACAGGGCTCCGCCTTTTACCAGCGCCAGCGCACCGGCGACCTGATGGCGCTGGCCACCAACGACATCGACGCCATCGAAATGGTGGCCGGCGAAGCGATGCTGGCCGGCTTCGACGGCGCCCTCACCCTGGTGATGGTGCTGGGGGTGATGCTGCTCGGCGTGGACTGGCGCCTGGCCTGCATCGCGCTGCTGCCGTTCCCGCTGATGGCGTGGGCGTTCTGGTATATCTCGGGCCACATCCACACCGCGTCCACCGATTCGCTCAAGCGCTTCTCGGACCTGAACGACCATGTGCAGGAAACCCTGTCGGGCGTGCGCACCTTGCGCGCGCTGGGCCTGGAACAGCGCAGCGCCAAACAGTTCTCCGAACTGGCGCAGCGCGCATCGGACGCCAGCCTGCGCGCGCAGGTGTGGGAAGCGGCGTACGAACCGGCCGTGGGCCTCACATTGGCTGCCGCCAGCACGCTCACGCTGGGCCTGGGCGGTTACCTGGTGTGGCACGACCAGCTCACCATCGGTTCGCTCACCGCATTCACCATGTACCTGGGCCAGTTGATCTGGCCGATGTTCGCCGCCGGCTGGGTGCTGTCGCTGATCGAACGCGGACGCGCCGCCTGGCAGCGCCTGCAGCCGATGCTCGCTGCGCCGCTGGCCATCGACGACCATGGCACGCTCACCACCATCGCCGCCGGCGCGCTGGTGCTCGATCACGTGCGCTATGCGTATGCCGACCAGTCGGTGGCCGCGTTGCAGGATATCTCGCTCACGCTGGCCCCGGGCCAGACCCTGGGCCTGGTGGGACCGACCGGCAGCGGCAAGTCCACGCTGCTGCGGGTGCTGATGCGCCAGCTCACGCCGCAGGCCGGTACGGTGACGTGGAGCGGCCACGCGCTCGACCAATACACGCTGCACACGCTGCGCGCCGGCATCAGCTGGGTGCCGCAGGAGTCGTTCCTGTTCTCCGCGTCGATCGCCGACAATATCGCGCTGGCGCGCCCGCAGGCCACGCGCGCCCAGGTGGAGCACGCGGCCAACCTGGCAGCGGTGCACGACGACATCCTGAAATTTGCGCAGGGCTACGAGACCGAGGTAGGCGAAAAAGGCATCACGCTCTCCGGCGGCCAGCGCCAGCGCGTGGCGATTGCCCGCGCGCTGCTGGCCGATAACGACCTGCTGCTGCTCGACGACGCCTTGTCGGCGGTCGATACCGGCACCGAGACGCGCATCCTCGAACACCTGGAAGAACTGCGCCAGGCGCGCGCGGGCCGCAGCGCGGTAATCGCCAGCCATCGCCTGAGCGCAGTGGTCAACGCCGACCTGATCCTGGTGCTGCGCGACGGCCGTATCAGCGAGTCCGGCAGCCACGAACAACTGCTGGCGCAGGACGGCTGGTATGCCAGCCAGTGGCGCTACCAACAACTGGAGGCTTCCCTCGATGCCGCCTGATTCCATGCTCACCACACCCGACACCACCTCGATCGGCGCCCAGACGCGCCAGGCCTTCGCGCTCCTGCGGCGCGCCGCCCGCCCCGACCAGCACCACCTGGGCTGGGCCGTGCTGTGGCTGATGCTGGCCGCGCTGTTCGAAGTGATGGGCCCCATCATGGGCAAGGCGCTGATCGACGAACACCTGCTGCCGCACCACCTGGACTGGCCACGCATGGCCCTGCTGCTGGCCGGCCTGCTGCTGTCCGGCTGGATCGCCAGCGGCCTGCGCTACCTGCAACTGGTGCGCCTGTCCGGTCTGGCCATGCGCTCGGTAATGCGTCTGCGCGAAATGGTGTATACCCACGTGCTGCTGCTGCCGATGTCGTTCTTCGATCGCGCCATCACCGGCCAACTGGTCTCGCGCGTGACCAACGATACCGAGGCCGTGAAAAACCTGTACATCCAGGTGCTGTTCGTCATCCTCGACAGCACCATCGTGCTGGTGGGGACGATAGCCGCCATGGCCTGGCTCGACGTGCGCCTGATGGGCATGGTGCTGGCGCTGCTGCCGGCGGTGCTGGTCATCGTGTTCCTGTACCAGCGCTGGAGCGCGCCGGCCGTCACCCGCGCCCGCGCGCTGCGCAGCGACATCAACGGCCAGATGGCCGAGTCGATCGGCGGCATGAGCGTGCTGCAGGCGAACAATGCGCAAGAGCGTTTCGGCGCCCGCTTTGCCGCCACCAACTTCGCCCATTACACCGCGCGCCAGGCCGAGTTGCGCGCCAATGCCTGGCTGCTGCGGCCCGCGCTCGACCTGTTCAACGTGATCCTGCTGGCGGTCGTCATCTTCGTGTTCGGCCAGCGCCAGATGACCGCCACCGAGGTGGGCGTGCTGTATGCGTTCATCAGCTACCTGGCGCGCGTGATCGAGCCGCTGATCCAGATCACCATGCAGTTCAGCCAGTTGCAGCAGGCCGTGGTGGCCAGCGCCCGCGTGGCCACGCTGCTCGACGAGGCAGAAGCCAAGGAACACACTGCTGCCGCCATCGGCCAGGCTGCCGCTGCCGACCAAAGCTCATCGGGGCCGCAGCCAGCGGTGGCCATCCGCCACCTGGACTTCGCCTACAACCCCGGCCAGCCGGTACTGCACGACCTGTCGCTGGAAATTCCCGCTGGCGCCTTCATCGGCATCGTCGGCCATACCGGCAGCGGCAAGTCCACCCTGCTCTCGCTGCTGCTGCGCTTTTATCCGGCGCCGCACGGCAGCATCACCTTGCACGGCATGGCGCTCGACGACATCGACAACGAACGCTTCCGCGCCGAAGTGGGCCTGGTGCCGCAGGATCCGTTCCTGCTGGCGGCGTCCGCGCGCGACAATATCGACATGGGGCGCGGCCTCACGCAAGATCAGATCGAGACGGCGGCGCGGGCGGCGCATGCGCACGACTTCATCATGGCGCTCGAGCGCGGCTACGACACCGAACTGGGCGAAGGCGGCTCGCGCCTGGCCGTGGGCCAGAAGCAGCTCATTGCGATTGCCCGCGCGCTGGCTGGCCAGCCGCGCATCCTGCTGCTCGACGAAGCAACCTCGCACATCGATTCGCAGACCGAGCAGGTGGTGCAGGTGGCGCTCGACGAATTGCGCGGCAAGGTAACGGTGATCGCGATTGCGCACCGCCTGTCCACCATCCGCGACGCCGACCGCATCATCGTGCTCAATCACGGCCGCATTACCGAGACCGGCCCGCACGAGGAGCTGATGCAGATCGAGGGCGGCCTGTACCAGCGCCTGTACCTGCTGCAGCAACTGAGTACCAGTTGAGCACCAGTTGAGCACCTGCCAACCTGTTGCGCGCCGTCGCCATAGTGTGTCTTTGCACGCACAAATGCGCGACGGACGCTGAATTCTCGATTGCAATACGCCTATAATTGATTTCGCTACACAGGACAAATGCGAAGGGGCGGCGTTGGCGGGATCGGGATATCGGGGACGGACGGGCAAGGCGCACACCAGCGTCCTGGCGCTAGCATTGGCTGGCGCCCTGGCGTCGGCGCTGGTCCCCGCCCTGGCGGCAGCGCCGGCGCCAGCACAAACCCAGTCCCAGGCGGACAACGAGGCGCTGCGTGCGCGCCTGATCGAGATCCGCGAACAGAGCCGCTTCCTGCCTGAAAAAGCCCTGGCCGCGCTCGACCAGATCGGCCCCGAACTGGAAGGCAAAGCGGGCGCCCTGCAGGCCGACCTGCTCACCATCGAAGCGGACGCTCGCATGCGCCAGGGCCGCTACGATGACGCCATGGCCGCCGCCGAAAAGGCCATCGCGCTGGGCCGAGAGTTGCACGATGACGCGGTCGTTGCCAAGGCCCAGCTGACCAAGGTCTATGTGCTGTTTGCGCGCGCCGATGTCGATGCCGCCCACAAGCTGGCGTTCGAGGCTGAAAAGCTGGCCATGCGCACCACCAACGCCGCCGTGCGCGCCCAGGCCACCATCACTGCCGGCCAGACCCACGCCGAGCAGGGCAACTTTCCGGCTGCACTGATCAAACTGCAGCAGGCAGTGGAAATCGCGCGCGGCGTCACCAGCGACCCCACCACCCTGGCGGCGGCGCTCAATGCGCTCACCCGGCTGCTGGTGCAAATGAAGGAGTTCGACCAGGCCGCCGCCAGCCTCGACGAGCTGATGGCCGAAACGGTGAAGCTCAATTCGCCGGGCCGCATGTCGATCGCCAAAAACGCCGAATACTGGCTCACCAGCGATACCGGCCAGATGCAGCGCGCCATGCGGGCGCTGCGCGCGGAACTGGAGATCGAGCGCAAGATGGGTGCCGAGCGCATGGCCACCACCACGCTGGTCAACCTGGCCGACCTTCACCTCAAGCTGCGCGACTATCCGCGCGCCGCCCAGTATGCGCAGGAAGCGCTGCAAGTCACGCAGCGCAACAACGACGCTTCCACCGAAGCCACCGCCCGCGTCAACCTGGGCAACGCGCTGCTGGCCATGGGCCGCATCAGCGAAGGAAAACACCAGTTCGAAGCAGGCATGGAGCGCTACGAAAAGGAAAACAACAAGCCGGAGCTGCAACTGGTACTGCGCGAGTACGGCGTGGCGCTGGAGAATGCCGGCGACCTGGCCGGCGCCCTGAAAGCCTACCACCGCGAGCGCGCGCTGTCGGACGAACTGTTCGAACGCCAGCGCCAGAAGTCGATGCTGGAACTGCAGGAAAAATACGAGACCGACAAGAAGGAGCGCCAGATTGAGCTGCTCAGCCGCGAAAACCAGCTGCAGACGGCGGAACTGGACAACCGCGCGTTGCAGCAGCGCGTATGGTGGTTGCTGGCGCTGGTGTTCGCGCTGGCGGCGGTGGTGGTGGGCCTGTTGTACCGCAAGGTGCGCCAGACCAATGCGCGGCTCGAGGAAAAGAATCTCGAGCTCAAGGCCCAGTCCACGCTCGATCCGCTCACGTCGCTCTACAACCGCCGCCACTTCCAGGACTATATGCGCACGCTGGCGCCCTTACCGGCAGCGGCGCATGCGGGCTGGCCGCAAACCGAGCAGCGCGTGCACCGCAGCGACGACCTGGTGGGCGCGCTGTTCCTGCTAGACGTCGACCACTTCAAGCATATCAACGACAGTTACGGCCACGCCGCCGGCGACGCGGTGCTCAAGAAGATCGCCGAAAACCTGCGGGTGGCGCTGCGCGAAACCGACATGATCGTGCGCTGGGGGGGCGAGGAATTCCTGGCCTTCATGCCCGCCGTGCCGCGCGACGGCCTCGACGAGATCGCGCGCCGCATCCTGCAAGGCATTTCGGCCCAGCGCGTGACGTACCAGGAGCACGAGATTGCGGTCAATGTGTCGGTGGGATTTGCGCCGTATCCGCTGGCGCCGGGCGCCACGCCGCTGGCATGGGAACGGGCGGTGAACCTGGTGGACATGGCGCTGTACCTGGCCAAGGCCCACGGCCGCAACCGCGCTTACGGTGTACGCGGGTTTGCCCATTTCGAGCGCACGTCGATGGAGGCGATCGAACAGGACCTGGAACGCGCGTGGCGCGAAGGCTACGTGGACCTGAGCGTGGTACTGGGCGGCGCGCCGGTGGCACCGCCGCCGTCGCAGGACAACGTGGTGCGGTTCAGGCGCCCCGGCTTTTGATTGTTGCGGTAATTACTTGGTGGCTTCGCGCTCGGCAGCCTTCTGCTGCATGTTTTCGCCCGCCTGTTCCAGCTTGCGGCCAGCGGCATCGGTTGCCTGATTGAGCTTGGCGCCAGCGGTGTCCGCTGCGCGGTCGAGCTTTTCGCTGGTTTCCTTGGCAGCCTGGTCCATCTTGTGGCCGGCTTCGGTCATTTTCTGGTCGGCTTCGCGCGACGCCTGGTTCAGTTCGGCACTGGCGCGTTCACTGGCCTGGTCGATCTTGCGGCCGGCAGTTTCAGCCGGACCGGCGCCGACGGTGTCGTCCTTCTTCTGGCAGCCGCCCAGCAGCGCGGCCATGACCAGCACCGCACCGGCGGTTTTACCCAATGTCGTGATATTCATGTGCATCTCCTTGAAGAATGATTGTTGTCATTAGCATACAAGGAGTTGTGCCGATGCAGCGCACGCTACAACCAGGTTCAGGTATTGATTTTTTTCGGTGGCGGCGGTGGCGCAAAGACAATGTTTTCGGACTCGGGCGCGGTCGCCAGCGCGTCCGACGTTTCCAGCCAGTGCCGCAGTTTTTCCATGCGGCGGATCAGGATACCCTTGCTGTTGATGTAGCCGACCTGCTCGAAGTTTTCCGGCTTGCTGATCATCTTGGAGACCGTGGGCAAATTGTCGGCCAGTCGGTCGAACGCCTTGCGCGCCTTTTGCTCCCACTTGACCAGGTTCGGTTCGTTGAAGCGGTTGCTTTCGTAATAAATCGTCAACGTACGGTCATGGTTGCCGAAACCGACGATCGCCGCGCCCCGCCGCACGGTGTCGAGCACATCGTCCTTGATGTTCGCCGTGGGCACGAACAAGGCGGCCCGCGCGGTGGCGCTATCGGGTCGTTCCAACGGCAAATCCTGTCCCATTAATACGGTCATACACATCCTGTTCTGATCGCCAAGGAGTTGCTGTTAGGCTATATTCTTGATTTTATATCGCGTTCACGGCGCAAGACAAGGAGAAAGGCAGGAGAAAGCCCGCAGAACCGCCTTCGGCGTGGCGCGCATGCGAATCCGGGGGGCTGCGGTGGCCTATAATGCCCGCTCCAGCGATCATTCCAGCCCCTCACGATGCCTTCACCTGCCCCCGCCGCCCTCCCGGGCGCCAGCTTATTTGCCGACTGCGGAACCATTCCCGCCGCCGCCGTCGATGCCGCCGAGCGCCATCTGCGCGACACCCTGGCCATCGCCATCGGCCACACGCCGCCGCACGCCGCGCTGATCGTGTACGACACCCGCACCGACCTCAATCTGGCGCTGACCGAAGCCTACCGGCGCGTGGTGCCCGATGCGCGCTTCATCGACTTCGACGCCGTCGCGCCCGAGGACGTGCTGGCCGCGTTTGCGCTGCTGGACGCCGGCGACCTGGTGGTGCTGGTCCAATCGACCAGCTTCCGGCTCGAGGCCTTCCGCATCCGTATCGAGCTGTTCAAGCGCGGACTGAAAGTGATCGAGCATGTGCACCTGGCGCGCATGCCCGGTGCGCAGGGACTGCACTACATCGAGTCGCTGGCCTACGACCCCGCCTACTATCGCGGCGTTGGCCACGCCCTCAAGGCGCGCATCGACGCCGCCAGTCATGGCATGGTCGATAGCGGCGACGGCGCGCAACTGGTGTTCGGCTCACCATTCGAAGCGGCCAAGCTCAATATCGGCGACTACACCGGCATGAACAACATCGGCGGCCAGTTCCCGCTTGGCGAAGTGTTTACCGAGGCGCGCGACCTCGAAGCCGTGAACGGCCGCGCGCGCATCTTCGTGTTCGGCGACACCTCGTTCCACGTCAACCAGCCGGCGGTGCCGGTCACGGTCATCATCGAAAAGGGCCGCGTGACAGGCACGGAGAACAGTACGCCGGAATTCGACAACATGCTGGCCATCATCCGCGCCCACGAGGGCGAGGTATGGCTGCGCGAGCTGGGCTTCGGCATGAACCGCGCCTTCTCGCGCACCCGCATGGTGGACGACATCGGCACCTACGAGCGCATGTGCGGCATCCACCTGTCGCTGGGCGCCAAGCATGGCGTCTATACAAAACCGCAGTTCAAGCGCAAGGATGCGCGGTATCACGTCGATGTGTTCGCGGTGACCGAGGGCGTGTATCTCGACGGCCAGCAGGTGTATGCGGGCGGCGCCTGGCGGGTTTAGCCTTTACGGAACACCACGCGCCTGGACTTCTCGCGCATCGGCTTTTCCACCACCACGTAGACGATCTGCGACAACACCAGGACCGCTGCCATGACGATCACGATGGCGACCCCGGTCTCGACGGTGGATAACTGCGGATAACTTTTACCCTCGATCATTATTTCCGGACGTTTCAACACAAACCTGAATACCTGGTTTGCAACCCAGATCACGATCGTGTGCGACATGTACAAGGCGTACGAAATAGAACCGAGCCATATCAGCACTTTCGCCCGCAACATTTCTTTTGCCGGGCCATCTTTTGCCAGTACCAGCGAAAGGATCAGCAAAACCGTGAGCAGGTAAATAAACAGATCGTAGCTGCCCAGCGGCTTGAATTGCAAGTAGATACCGATTATTAAAATAACGATATACGCGCAGTAGCCTGGAACCTGGAAAGTCAATTTATTCATCAGCTTGGCTGTCAGACAGCCAAGGAAAAATCCTGCAAAGCATCGAAGCAACTCGACAGTACCGAAAGTCTGTCCTGAAGCAAGCATAAACAGGGACACGACTACAATCACAACAAACACAATATCCTTGGCCCTTTTTGCAAACAGCAAAATCAGCGCGAATAACAGGTAGGTGTAGAACTCGGTGCTGATAGACCAGGCGGGGATATTGAATGTGGTGGCATTTCCAGTCGGGCCGATGGCCTGGATCAAAAATATTTGCTGCACCAGCGCTTGCAAGGTATTCTCCTCGAATGGCCGGGCATTAGGTCCGGAAACGCCAAACTTTGTCGAGGCAATATACTTCGCAATTTCAATGGCCAGATATGCCATTAAAAACAAAAAGTGAACCGGATAAAGCCGCCCAAATCGCAGGAACTGGAATTTTACCAAATCCATACCGGACGAAATTCTCGTGGCGTAGGCGTTATAAATCACAAATCCTGATAACACGAAGAACAGTTGCACCATCAGGTAGCCACTATCGATAATGCCAACATGGAGTACCGGGTTCCATTTCGGAAGATGAAAGAAAACCACCAGCAATGCAGCGAGACCCCGAAGGCTTTCGAGCTCTTCGATCTTGCTTATGGTGGGAGCGGGATGCTGCGGAGCAGGAGAATTGGTCATCCGGAAATGATGTTGGTTTGAATACAATCATTTTACTTCGAATCTCGATTTCCTGATTGTATTTTTACAATGACGGTTGTCATTACAGCACTTCAGGCTATCGTCCCCCGGCCCAAGTCCCACGGCGGCTCCGGCTGGTACTCGGCCACCAGGTGATCGATCAGCGCCCTGACCTTGGGCGACGGCTGGCGGCTGGCCGGGTACAGCGCGGACAGGTGGTTGAGCGGCAGTTCCCAGTCGGTCAGCACCGGCACCAGCGTGCCCTCCTGCAGCGCGCGCCAGGCCAGGAACGTGGTGTGGTACACGATGCCCAGCCCCTGCTGCGCCGCCTGGTGCAGCACCAGGCCGTTGTTGGCGGTGAACGCCGCCTGCACCCGGACCGTCTCCCTTCGCTCGCCTTGGGAAAAATGCCACGCCGTGCCGGCCGTCAGGTGGGAAAAGTGCAGGCAGCGGTGCGCGTGCAGGTCGTGCGGCGTGCGCGGCGTGCCGTGGCGCTCCAGGTAGTCCGGGCTGGCGCACAGCACCGCGCGGCATGGCGCCAGCGGCCGCATCGCCAGCGCGTGCACGTCCGGAATGCCGCCCACCCGTATGGTCAGATCGAACCCGTGCTCGATCGGGTCGAGCAGCGCGTCATCGACGTGCAGCGACGGCGCCAGTTGCGGATGGAGCAGGTTGAACCGCGCTACCGAGCCGGCCAGCCACTCGCTGCCAAAACTGGACGGCGCCTGGATGCGCAGCGGCCCGGCCAGTTCATCGCCAGCGCTGGCGACTGCGCGCGCCGCCTCGTGCGCCTGCGCCACGGCGGCGGCGCACGGCGCCAGGTAGGCCTGGCCGGCGTCGGTCAGGCTCACTTCGCGGGTGGACCGGTGCAGCAGGCGCGCCTGCAGGCGGTCTTCGAGTTGCAGCACGTGCTTGCTGACCATGGCGCGCGTGAGCCCCAGCCGGCGGCCCGCCTCGCTGAAACTGCGCTGGCGCGCCACCTCGACAAAAATCTCCATCGCGCGTAATTGGTCCATGTTCGATTGTCTCCACTTTGACGACAATGTGTCAATGCTTTGATCGTTGTTGGGGCAAGCAGCCGCGCTTACAATCGCTGATCTTCTTAATTGAGCCTGGAGCTGCAACATGTTGACAGACGCGCAAAAACTGCAATACCAACGCGATGGTTACCTGGTCGTGCCGAATTTCAAGAGCGCCGCCGACATCGCCGTGCTGCGCGAACGCGCAGCGCAGATTGTCAACCAGTTCGATCCGGGCGCGCAGTCGGGCATCTTCAGCACCATCGAGCAGGAAAAGACCACCGACGACTACTTCCTCGGCTCGGACAACACGGTACGCTGCTTCTTCGAGGAAGAAGCGTTCGGCGCCGACGGCCAGCTGAAACAGGACAAGTCGCTGTCGATCAACAAGATCGGCCACGCCATGCACGATCTCGATCCCACCTTCCGCGCCTTTACCGCCGACGAGCGCCTGAACGCGGTCGCCCGCGACATCGGCCTGGCGGACCCCAAGGTGTGGCAATCGATGTACATCTTCAAGCAACCCGGCATCGGCGGCGAAGTGCGCTGGCACCAGGACGCCACCTATTTCGATACCGACCCGGTGAGCGTGACCACGTTCTGGTTCGCACTCGAAGACGCAACGCTCGACAACGGCTGCATGTGGGCCGAACCGGGCGGCCACCGGGGCCCGATGCGCGAACGCTTCCTGCGCAACGGCGACCAGGTACGGATGGAAAAGCTCAGCGACATGCTGTGGCCCGACAACAGCACCGCCGTGCCGCTGCCGTGCAAGGCCGGCAGCCTGGTGGTATTTCACGGCCTGCTGCCGCACTACAGTGCGCCAAACCGCTCGGCCGTCTCGCGCCACGCCTACACGCTGCACGTGACCGACGGCGCCACGGCCTACTCGCCGCAGAACTGGATCCAGCGCGACGAGCGCCTGCCGGTACGGGGCTTCATCTGATGCAGGTCCAGATTTTTGCCGCCCACTGGGGCAACAACGAGCTGCCGGCCGACGTCTTCATCGAGCGCGTCAAAGCGGCGGGCTTCGACGGCATCGAGCTCTCCTTGCCTCTGGACGCAGCCGCGCGCGACGACTGGACCGGCCGCATTGCCGCTGCCAGCCTGGCGCTGATCGTGGGCCAGTGGGAAACCGCGCTGGTGCCGGAGTTCGCGGCCCACCGCGCGGCGCTGGCCGAGCTGCTGCACAACGCCTGCGCGGCACGCCCGCTGCACGTCAATTCGCAGACCGGCAAGGATTATTTTACGTTCGAGCAGAATTGCGAACTGCTCGAGATGGCAGCGGCGATCGCGCGCGAGCACGGCGTGCCGATTTACCACGAGACCCACCGCAGCCGCTGGAGCGCGCACCCGGCGCTGGCCCTGCCCTACCTGCGCCAGCTGCCCGACCTGCACCTGACGGCCGACCTGTCGCACTGGTGCTGCGCGTGCGAGTCGCTGCTGGGCGACCAGCCGCAGACGCTTGCCGCAACGCTGCCGCGCGTGCGCCACATCCACGCGCGCGTGGGCCACGAGCAGGGACCGCAGGTGGCGGACTTCCGAGCGCCCGAGTCGCAGGCCGCACTGGCCGTCCACCTGTCGTGGTGGGACGAAGTGGTGCGCTTGCGCCGCGCTGCGGGCGCCGCGCGTTTGACCATCACGCCGGAATTCGGCCCGGTGCCGTACACCCAGACCTTGCCGTACACGGGAGCGGCGGTATCGAACGCGTGGGAGTTGAACGTGGCGATGCTGGGCGTGCTGCGCCAGCGCTACTGCTGAATCTCTACTGCTGAATCTCTACTGCTGCACCCTGCCCGCCCGGGCGGGTCGCAGCATCGCAATGGCGGCAGCGAGCGCGCTGATGACCGCGCCGGCCAGCGCCACCGCCAGTACCGCCGCCGACGCGCCGCCGTAGCGTACGCCGGACTTGCCCTCGAAGCGCAGCAGCCAGCGCCGCTGGCCCACCTCCAGCACTTTTTCCGCCACCAGTCCCCCGTTGTCGGTCCCCTGTGGCGCGGCCTTGCCCGCGCTGTCGTACAGCAGGTTGCCCAGGTTGTCGCCGGCGGCGCGCGGCGCCATGGCGCTGTTGACGTAGCCGCCGTCCTCGATGCGCACGTGCAGGTGTTCGAGCAGCGCACCATCGATCACCTCGCGCATCAGCGCATTGACCCGGAACACGATGGCGACGAAACCGACCAGCGCCGCGCCACGCCGGGCCTCGGTATCGACCACGGCATCGTTGCGGTACACCGGCGCGCGCGCCACGAAACCCGGTTCGCCGGTCACATCCTGCACCAGCGTGATCGGCTCGGTGGCGACGATGCCGCCGCTGTCGCGCGCCAGCGTCACCGCGCGCAGGTGCGGCAGCAGCGCGGCCAGGTCCAGGCCGACCGCGCTCTCGTTGCCTTTGACCGGCGCCGTGTACTCGATCACGTAGTGGACCGGCGCATGGGTGACCGGGTGCACGCGGAAGTTCGGATAGCCGCCAGCGTCCACGCTGGTGTCGGCGCGCACGACAGCCACAAAGGCGTCGAACTGTTCTGCGGGCACGGCGCGCACGAACTGCACCGCCTGGAATCCGGGGTAGCGGCGCTCGAGCTTGAGCTCCGCACTGAAGCGGTGGAAGCGCGCGCGGTCGATGCGGTCGTCGAGCGCGTACATGCCCTTCAGGCTGAGCAGGACATCGAAACAGGTTTGCAGCCGCGCCTCGGTATCGCGCGCGACCTTCTCGGTGTCGCGCTGGAAGCGCGTCTCCATCTGCGCGCGCTGGTCGGCGTGTACCAGCCAGCAGAGCGCGCCGGTCAGGCCCAGCCCGATGGCAAGGACGACCAGACCGCGGGCGCGCATGGGCTGCATGGCCTACAGGTGCTGCGACAACAGCGGACCGATGCCGTGTTCGAGGTCCTGCACATTGTCGGCGTAACGCTCGGCGATGTCGCGGAACTCTTCCTCGGCTGCCAGCATGGCATCGACCACGTCGGGATCGAAATGTTCGCCGCTGGCCTGGCGCACCATTTCCATCGCGGTTTCGTGGGTAAACGCGGGCTTGTACACGCGCTTGGAAATGAGCGCGTCGTACACGTCGGCCACCGCCATCAGCCGCGCGGCCAGTGGAATCGCATCGCCCTTCAGCCCTTCAGGATAGCCGGTACCGTCGTATTTTTCCTGGTGCGAATAGGTGATCTCGCGCGCGTAGCGCAGGAAGGTGTTGGTGTAGCCCAGGTGGTTTTCGACGTTGACGATGGCGTCGCGGCCGTACACGGTGTGCATTTTCATCACCGAGAACTCGGCCGGCGTGAGCGCGCCGGGTTTGAGCAGGATGGCGTCGGGGATCGACACCTTGCCGATGTCGTGCAGCGGCGCGGCCTTGTACAGCGACTTGATGTTGGCGTCGCTCAGTTCCTCGGCAAAGCGCGGGCTACCCTGCAGGCGGCGCGCCAGCGCGACGACGTAGTGCTGCACGCGGCGCAGGTGGTTGGCGGTTTCGTATTCGCGCGTCTCGGCCAGCGAGGCCAGCGCCCAGATCATGGCGTCGAGCATCTGGCTCAATTCCGCCGTCACTTCTTCCACCACGTGTTCGAGCAGGTTGCGCTGCTGCTTGAGCAGTTCGCGCGCATGGCGCAGCTGCAAATGGGTGTCCACCCGCGCGCGCAGCACCTCGCCGACGAACGGCTTGGGAATGATGTCCACCGCGCCCTCGCAAATGGCGCGCGCCTCGTCGGGTTCCGACTGCAGGAAGATCAGCGGGATGTCGGCCGTGTCGGGGCTCGATTTGAGCTGCTGGCACACGGTGTAGCCGTCGATGTCGGGCAGCGCGGCGTCGAGCACCACCAGGTCGGGCCGGGGCACGTGCTCCATCACCATCAGCGCGGCGCGGCCGCTGTTGGCCAGGCGGACCTCGTAACGGTCCTGCAGCAGGCTGTTCATCTGGATCAGATTGTCCGAAGCCTCGTCAACGATCAGCACGATGGCTCTTTTGGCATTCATCTACCGCACTCCCTGAAAATTAGCTATTAGCAACATATGACCACATCATACCCTGTCAGTGACGACAATTTACAGGCCATCGCTTGCAATTGTATAGCGCACTACCCATAATGGGATCATGAATACCAAAACTTCCTCCGTCCCCGCTCCTGCCGAAGACGCTGCAGGCGCCGGCCAGGCGCCGCAACTGGACCAGCAACTGTGCTTCGCGCTGTATTCGACGTCGCTGGCGATGAGCAAGATCTACCGCAAGCTGCTGCGCGGCCTGGGCCTGACCTACTCGCAGTACCTGGTGATGCTGGTGCTGTGGGAAAAGGACGAGCAGACTGTGTCCGAAGTGGGCGAACGGCTGTTTCTCGATTCGGCCACGCTGACGCCGCTGCTCAAGCGCATGGAAGCGGCCGAACTGCTCACCCGCACCCGCGCCGCCGTCGACGAACGGCAAGTGATCATCAAGCTCACTGCAAGCGGCGACGCCCTGCGCGCGCAGGCGGCCAAACTGCCGCCGTCCATCCTGCAAGCCACGCGCTGCTCGGTCGAGCAGGTGGTGGACATGAAACAGCAACTCGACACCCTGCGCGCCAGCCTGATGGCCGCCGGCTAAATATACCGTCATACCGATATCGCCATGAAGCCATTCAACCCGATCTACACGCCGCGCGCGCAGGCGGCCGAAGCGCTGCGCACCCAGGGCTACGCGCTGCTGTCGCCGCAGGACGTGGCCGCGCTGGCCGGCGTATCGCGCGACGCGCTCGACGCCCTGGCCCCGAGCTGGAACGCGCTCGAACCCGACCAGTACCTCAAGGACGGCGGCCGCTACCGGCGCCGCCGCCACTCCTGCTTCGTGCAGGAAGGCGATCGCCTGACGCAAACCACGCACCGCGCGCACTGGCAGCCGCTCGAATACAACGCCCTGCACGGCGGCATGCACCGCCTGTTCGAGCCGGTGATGCCGGCCACCGTGGCGCAGCCGGCGTGGCCGGCGCTGATCGCCGCCATCGGCCAGGTGTGCAGCACGGCGCGCAATACCGATGATCCCTGGTACGTGGAAGCGCACCAGTTCCGCATCGACACCGCCGACGGTATCGGCCGCCCCACGCCGGAAGGCGCGCACCGCGACGGCGTCGATTTCGTTGCCGTGATCCTGGTCGCACGCGACCAGGTCAAGGGCGGCGAAACCCGCGTATTCGAGGCCGACGGCCCCAACGGCAAACGCTTTACCATGACCGAACCCTGGACTTTGCTGCTGCTCGACGACGCCACCGTGATCCACGAATCGACGCCGATCCAGCCGCTGCACGTCTACGGACACCGCGACACACTGGTCCTTACCTGGCGCGCCGGCGCGTTCCAGGGCGAGGAAAAACCCCTGTAGCGGACTAAATCCGCTATAGTCACAATAGAAAATTCAAGCATTCAGGAGGGTGGTCAGTGGACGCCAGCTATGAGATACAGCCCGATGAAATCGAAATACTGATCGTCGAAGATAGTCCTACCCAGGCCGAGCGTCTGCGCCGGCTGATCCAGTCGATGCGCTATCGCGCCCGCGTGGCCGGCAACGGCCGCCTGGCGCTCGAAGCCATCCGCGAAAGCAAGCCGCACCTGGTTTTGTCCGACATTGTCATGCCCGAAATGGACGGCTACACGCTGTGCCGCGCCATCAAGTCCGACCCTGAACTGCGCGATATCCCGGTCATCCTGGTCACATCGCTGATGGACCCCAAGGACATCATACGCGGCATCGAATGCGGCGCCGACAACTTCATCCGCAAGCCGTACGCGGAAGACTACCTGCTCAACCGCATCGGCCACATGCTGATGAACCAGAAGCTGCGCCGCAACCAGAACATGGAAATCGGCATCGCCCTGTACCTGGGTGAGCAAAAGCACTTCATCAACGCCGAACGCCAGCAAATCCTCGATCTGCTGATCTCCACCTACGAGCAGGCGGTGCAGGTCAATGGCGAACTGCAAGCGCGCGAGCGGCAGGTCATCGAGCTCAATATGCGCCTGGCCAACCATGCCGGCGAGCTCGAAACCATCAACCGCGAAATCGCGCTGAAAAACCTCGAGCTGGCCGAAGCGAGCCGCATGAAGTCCGCCTTCATCGCCAATATGTCGCACGAGCTGCGCACGCCGCTCAACGCCATCATCGGCTTTACCGGCGCGCTCCTGATGAAGCTCCCCGGCCCGCTGACCGGGGAACAGGACAAGCAGCTCAACACCATCCGCACCAGCGCACGCCACCTGCTCTCGCTCATCAACGACATCCTCGATGTGGCCAAGATCGAAGCGGGCAAGGTCACGCTCGAAGTGCAGAAGGTGCAGTGCCAGAACCTGGTGCGCGACGTGGTGGACACCCTGCGTCCGCTGGCGCTGCAAAAGAACCTCACGCTCGAAATCGACCTGGCCGACGACCCGATCGTGCTGGAGACCGACCAGCGCGCGCTCACGCAAATCCTGCTCAACCTTGGCAATAACGCCATCAAGTTCACCGAGACCGGATCCGTGCGTGTCTCGCTCGCGCAACGCGCGGGCGAAGGCCAGCAGATGATCGAATTCTCTGTGGCCGACAGCGGCGCCGGCATCCGCGAAGAAGACCAGAACAAGCTGTTCCAGGCCTTCTCGCAGCTCGATTCCACGTCCACCCGCCACGCCGAAGGCGCGGGCCTGGGCCTGTACCTGTGCCAGAACCTCGCCAACCTGATCGGCGGTTCGCTGTTCTTCAAGAGCGACTTCGGCCAGGGCAGCACCTTTACCCTGGCGCTGCCGCGCCGGGGATAAAATATATTTCGTACATGGTAGTTCTACGGTATTGCAGCGCAACATAAAAGGGGATATATTGGAACTGTCTCCTCCAACCGTTCGCTGAACATTGGAATTAAGCCCGCCACCTTTACAGGTCGCGGGCATTTTTTTTGCCCGTATTTCGCCCGTATACCCGGCTGCAAATAATCACGGATTTGATTGTGCCGTGCAGCACAAACCTCAGTAATAAACTAAACAATCGATTTAGTTATATCAATCGTTTGAATTGTGTGCTGTAATCGCATCCATGAATCCCAAATCCTCCTCTTCTTCCGCCGACGACGCCCGCAAGCCGCGCTCGGACGGCGAGCAGTCGCGCGAACGGCTGCTGCACGCGGCCATGCGCCTGTTCGGCCAGCAGGGCTTTTCCAAGACCTCCACCCGTGAAATCGCCCAGGCGGCCGGCGCCAATGTCGCTGCCATCAGCTACTACTTCGGCGACAAGTCCGGCTTGTACCAGGCCTGCTTCGGTTTCATGTGCACCACGCCCGGCGGCAACGTCGCCGCCTTCGAGCAGCCGCACTTCACGCTGCGCGAATCGCTGCAAGGCTATTACCACCAGATGCTGGCGCCGCTGTTGCAGCACGAGGACGCAGACATACTGCTGCGCCTGTTTTACCGCGAGATGCTCGAGCCCACCGGCCTGTGGCAGCGCGAGATCGAAAACAATATCAAGCCCGAACATGCGGCGCTGCTGCGGGTGCTGTGTCGCCACCTGGGCACGCAGGAAGTCACCGACGACCTGCAACGCCTGGCCCACGCGATTCCGAGCATGTGCGTCACGCTGCTGATTGCACGTGATGTGATTGCCGCCGTCTCGCCGCAACTGGTCGAGTCGCCTGCCGCATTCGCGGTATGGGCTGAGCAGCTGGTCGATTACGCCGAGGCGCTGGTGCAGGTCGAAAAAAACAAACTTCAACAAAGGACAGCATGAACAGGACTTTACGGGTTGCCGTGGCGTGCGCCATGGCGGCGATGTTAGGAGCTTGCGCAGTCAAGGCGCCGGCGCCGCAGGTCGATGCGCAAGCGCCCGCGCAGTGGCAGGCTCCCTTGCCCCACGATGGCAGCCGCGCCAATCTCGCCACCTGGTGGCGCCAGCAGACCGACACGCTGCTGGCCGAGTTGATCGACGCGGCGCAGGCGGTCAGCCCCACCGTGTCGTCGGCCGCCTCGCGCATTGCGCAGTCGCGCGCGGACCAGGTGGCCGCCGGCGCCGCGCTGGTGCCCAATGTAGATGGCGCGGGCAGCATCAGCCGCGCCAACCAGCAGTCGCTCACCCCCATGGGCACCACGTCGCAGGCGGCGTTGCAGGCTTCGTGGGAGATCGACCTGTTCGGCGCCAACCGCGCCGCGCGCGACGCCGCGCAAGCGCGCTACCAGAGCGCGCAGGCCGGCTGGCACGACGCCCGCGTATCGGTGGCGGCGGAAACCGCCAACCAGTATTTCGCCCTGCGCGCCTGCCAGCAATTGCTGGACGTGGCGAGGCAGGACGCCGCCTCGCGCGCCGACACCGCGCGCCTGACCGAACTGTCCGCCGGCGCCGGCTTCGAATCGCCGGCCAACCTGGCGCTGGCACGCGCCAGCGCCGCCGACGGCAACAGCCGCTACCTGGCCCAGCGCGCCAGCTGCGACGTCAACGTCAAGGCGCTGGTAGCGCTGACCGCGACGCAGGAGCCGGAGTTGCGGCGGCGGTTGGCTGGTAATGCCGGTGCGAGCGCTGGTGGAGCTGGTGCTGGTGTCCTTGCCGCTGGAGCCAATGCCGGCGATAGCGTTGGCGCCGAGATAACGGCAATAACGCCTGCGTTCGGCGTCACCGAACTGCCGGCGCAAACATTGGCCCAGCGCCCCGACGTTTTTACCGCCGAACGCGAAGTGGCGGCCGCCAGCGCGGAGGTCGGCAGCGCTCGCGCCCAGCGCTATCCGCGCCTGACCATTTCCGGCGCGGTCGGCATCGCCAATTTCCATAGCGGCGGTGTCAATACCAAGACCGACACCTGGACTATCGGCCCGGTCTCGGTATCGGTGCCGATTTTCGACGCCGGCCGGCGCCGCGCCAACGAGGATGCCGCCGGCGCCCGCTACGACGCCGCTGTCGTCAGCTACCGCGCCACCGTGCGCCAGGCCGTGAGCGAAGTCGAGCAGGCAATGGTCAACCTCGACAGCACGGCGCAGCGCACGCTGGACGCCGGCGCCGCCACGCAAGGCTACCGCACCAACTTCAACGCGGTGGAGCAGCGCTACAAGAACGGCATGGCCAGCCTGTTCGAACTGGAAGACGCGCGCCGCACGCGCCTGGCCGCCGAACAGAACCAGGTCACGCTGGCGCGCGAGCGCAACGCCGCCTGGGTGGCGCTGTACCGCGCCGCCGGCGGCGGCTGGACCGCTCCTGCTGCCGCTGGTAACTCTGCTGCCACCGCCGCCCCCGCAGCACCCAACTGATACCTGATACCGGACTTATGAAAACTCTGAAATCGACTCTGAAGCCTGCGAATTTGAAGCCCACCGTGCTGGCCCTGCTGGCGGTATTCGTGGTTGCCGGCGCCGGCATGGCGTTCTACTCGCCCGCCACGCAAGCAGCCGACGAGAAAAAAGCTGCCGCACCCAAGCCCGCGTTGACCGTCACCGTGGTCAAACCGTCGTCCGCACGCCTGCCCATCACGCTGGCCGCCAACGGCAACGTCGCCGCCTGGCAGGAGGCCAGCGTCAGCAGCGAATCGAACGGCTTGCGCCTGACCGAAGTGCGTGTCAACGTGGGCGACGTGGTCAAGGCCGGCGACGTGCTGGCCGTGTTCTCGGCCGACACCGTCAACGCCGACGTGGCGCAGGCCAAAGCGGCCCTGCTCGAAGCGCAAGCCAATGCCGCCGACGCCGTTGCCAATGCCGCGCGCGCCCGCACGCTCCAGGATTCCGGCGCGCTCAGCGCCCAGCAAATCAGCCAGTACAACACCGCCGAACAAACCGCCAACGCCAGGATAGCCTCGGCCCAGGCGGCGCTGGCCACGCAACAGCTGCGCCTGAAATACACGAAGGTGGTCGCGCCCGACAGCGGCGTGATCTCGGCGCGCACGGCCACCGTGGGCGCCGTGTCGGCGCCGGGAACGGAGCTGTTCCGCATGATCCGCCAGGGCCGCCTCGAGTGGCGCGCCGAGGTGGTGGCGCAGGACCTGCGCAGCATCGTACCCGGTTCGACCGCACTGGTGAAAGCGGCCAACGGCAGCGAGACCACCGGCAAGGTGCGCATGATCGCGCCGACCGTGGACCTGCAAACCCGCTCGGCGCTGGTGTACGTGGACCTGCCGCAGAACGCCGGCTCGAAAGACGCGCCGTTCAAGGCCGGCATGTTCGCCAGCGGCAAATTCGAACTGGGTTCGTCCGAGGCCCTGACCGTGCCGCAGCAGGCCATCGTGGTGCGCGACGGCTTCAGCTTCGTGTTCCGCCTCACGCCCGACAACCACGTGGCGCAGGTGAAGGTGCAGCCGGGCCGGCGCCTGGGCGACCGCATTGAAGTGGTGGGCGGCCTGAAGGCCGATACGCCGGTGGTGCTGCGCGGCGCCGGCTTCCTCAATGACGGCGACCTGGTACACGTGGTGGCCGAACAAGCCGCTACCGCCTCCAAGTAAGGAACGCCATGAACTTTTCCGCGTTATCGATCAAGAACCCGATCCCGGCGATCATGTTGTTCGTGCTGCTCACGCTGGCCGGCCTGATGGCCTACAAGGCCAACCCGGTGCAGGACTTCCCGGACATCGAACTGCCCATCGTCACCGTCACCGCCACGCTCGAAGGCACGGCGCCGGCGCAGCTGGAAACCGAAGTCACGCGCAAGATCGAGGATTCGGTGGCCACGCTACAGGGCGTGAAAAACATCTATTCGACGGTGCTCGACGGCGTCTCGACCACCACCGTCGAATTCATCCTCGAAAAGCCGATCTCGGACGCCGTCAACGACGTGCGCGACGCGGTGGCGCGCGTCAAAGCCGACATGCCAGCCGAGCTGCGCGATCCGTCCGTGACCAAGGCTGCCACCGCCGGCCGCGTGGTGCAGACCTTTACTGCTGCCCCAGCTAATGTCCCCGGCGAAAAGATGGACAAGCAGGAGCTCAGCTGGTTCGTCGATAACGTCGTGGCCAAGCGCCTGCTGGCGGTGCCGGGACTCGGTGCGGTCAAGCGCGTGGGCGGCGTCTATCGCGAGATCCGGGTGGAGCTCGACGATGCGCGCATGGCGGCGTTGCGCGTCTCGGCGCTCGACGTCTCGCGCCAGTTGCGGCTGGTGCAGCGCGAAGCGCCGGGCGGGCGCGGCGACGTCAGTGGCGCCGAGCAGTCGGTGCGCACGATTGCCACCGTCAAGAGCGCGGCCGAACTGGCCGCCATCGAGCTGCCGCTGACCGACGGGCGCCGCGTGCGCCTCGACCAGGTGGCCACCATTACCGACACCGTGTCGGAACCGCGCGCGATCGCCATGCAGGACGGGCGCGAAGTGGTGGGTTTCGAAGTGTTCCGCACCAAGGGCGCCAGCGAAGTAGCCGTGGCCCGGGGCGCGCGCGCCGCCATCGAACAGCTCAATCTCGACAACCCGAAAGTGGTGCTGCAACAGGTGATCGACAACGCGATTCCGGTCGAAGAAGATTTCGATGGCTCGATGCACCTGCTGTACGAAGGCGCGCTGCTGGCGGTACTGGTCGTGTGGTGGTTCCTGCGCGACTGGCGCGCCACGCTGGTGGCCGCCGCCGCGCTGCCGCTGTCGGTGATGCCGGCGTTCCTCGGCATCTGGCTTTTTGGCTACACGCTCAACATCGTCACCCTGCTGTCGCTGGCGCTGGTCGTCGGCGTGCTGGTCGATGACGCCATCGTCGAAATCGAAAACATCGAACGCCACCTGCGCATGGGCAAAACGCCGATGGAAGCGGCGCTGGAAGCGGCCGACGAAATCGGCATGGCGGTGATCGCCACCACGTTCGCGCTGGTGGCCGTGTTCCTGCCCACCGCGTTCATGAGCGGCGTGCCGGGCCTGTTCTTCAAGCAGTTCGGCTGGACCGCCGTGATCGCGGTACTGGCCTCACTGGTGGTGGCGCGGTTGCTCACGCCGATGATGGCGGCGTACCTGCTCAAGCCCGCCGCGCACAAGGAAGAAAAAGACGGCTGGATCATGACGCGGTACATGCGCACCATGCAGTGGTGCCTGCGCAATCGCGGCAAGACCGCGATTGCTTCGCTGGTGTTCTTCGCCGGCTCGATCGCGCTGGTCGGTCTGCTGCCGACCGGCTTCGTGCCGGCGGCCGACCGCTCGCAAACCCAGATCAACCTGGAACTGCCGCCCGGCTCCACGCTGGCCGAAACCCGCGTGGTGGCCGAGCGCGCGCGCCTGGCGGCGATGCAGGTGCCGGGCATCAAGGCGGTATTCAGTTCCATCGGCGGCGGTTCCAGCGGCGACGCCTTTGCTCCCGGCGCGGCCGCCGAGGCGCGCAGCGCGGTGCTGACGCTGTCCACCGTGCACCGCACCGACCGCAAGGAATCGATGGCGGACCTGGAAGCACACATCCGCGAACAGCTGAACAACGTGCCCGGCGCGCGCTTCAAGGTGGGCCCGCCCGACAGCGGCGTCAAGATGCAGCTGGTGCTGCGCAGCGACGATCCGGTGGCGCTGCGCGAGACCGCGCAAAAGGTCGAGCGCGAGATGCGCACGCTGCAAGGCGTGGGCAATGTGCGCTCCACCGCGTCGCTGGTGCGCCCCGAGATCATCGTCACGCCGGACTTCGCCAAGGCGGCCGATCTCGGTGTAACCGCCAACGCCATCGGCCAGACCGTGCGCGTGGCCACGGCCGGCGACTACGACACCGATCTGACCAAGATGAACCTGCCCGAACGCCAGGTGCCGATCCGCGTCAAGCTGCCCGACGCCGTGCGCGCGGACCTCGACGCCATCGGCCGCCTGACGGTACCGGGCAAGAACGGCCCGGTACTGCTGGCGACAGTGGCCACCATCACCATGGAAAGCGGCCCGGCGCAGATCAACCGCTTGAATCGCAGCCGCAACGTCACGTTCGAGGTGGAGCTGGGCAAGCGCACCCTGGGCGAAGTGAACACCGAGGCGCGCGCCCTGCCCACCATGCAGAACCTGCCAAAGTCGGTCCACATCGCGGAACTGGGCGACGCCCAGGAGATGGCGGCGCTGTTCAACAGCTTCGGCACCGCGATGCTGATCGGCGTGTTGTGCATCTACTGCGTGCTGGTGTTGCTGTTCAAGGACTTCATGCAGCCGCTCACCATCCTGGCCGCGCTGCCGCTGTCGATCGGCGGCGCCTTTGTGGCGCTGTTGATCACGGGCCGGGCGCTGTCGATGCCGTCGATGATCGGCCTGATCATGCTGATGGGGATCGTCACCAAGAACTCGATCCTGCTGGTGGACTACGCGATCCTGGCGCGCCAGGCCGGCATGAACCGCTTCGACGCTTTGGTCGATGCCTGCCACAAGCGCAGCCGCCCGATCCTGATGACGACGATCGCCATGGGCGCCGGCATGATGCCGCTGGCGCTGGGCTGGGGCGCCGACCCGAGCTTCCGCTCGCCGATGGCAATCACGGTCATCGGTGGCCTGATCACCTCGACCTTGTTAAGTTTGCTGGTGGTGCCGGCGGTGTTTACGTACGTGGACGATTTCGAACACTGGTTGCAGCATTTGATGCGAAAATTGCGCCGCGAGCCGGAACCGGGACCGGAGCCAAAACCAGATCCGGCCACCACTTAAGGAGAACACGATGGAATACGAGATCAAGGAATTACCCGCAGTGCGCCTGGCGGGCCTGCGCTACAAGGGCCCGTTCGGCCCAGGCATCGGCGAATTCTGGCGCGAAGTGTTCACGCCATGGCAAAAAGCCTATAACCTGCTGGACCGCCACACGTACGGCGTGGCGCTGGACAACCCGAACACCACGCCGCCAAGCGAAACCCGCTACGACGCCGCAGTGGAAGTGGCCGCCGATTACCCGATCGCCTCCCCTGCGATCGAATCGTCGATCCCGGCCGGCCGCTACGCAGTCGCCGCGTTCGAAGGCACCGCCCAGCAAATGCCGGCCGCCTGGAGCGTATTGATGAAAGAACTGCACAGCGACGGCATTGTCGCAGAAGGCATCTGCTTCGAACGCTACAGCGCCAACGCCGACAGCGTCCCCGATCCCGCTACCGGCATCTTCAAGGCCGAGCTTTGCGTGCCGGTTAAATAATCACCGAGAAGGGCCGGCGGTCCAGCCGCCGCCCATCGCCCGGTACAAGTCCACCGACGCCGTCAACATCCGCGTGCGCAGCTGCAAGCTGCCCACGTCGGCGCTGTACAGCGTGCGCTGGGCGTCGAGTTCTTCCAGGTACGACGCGTAGCCGTTGCGGTAGCGGTTGTGGGCGATGCGCAGGGTTTCCGCAGCTGTCGCGCGGCGCGCATCGTTTTGCACTGCCTGCTCTTTCAACCGGGCGATGGCGTCCAGGCCGTTGTCGGTTTCGGCAAAGGCGGTGCGCACCGTGCTTTCGTACGCGACGATCACCTGGTCGCGCTGCGCAGCCACCGAGTCGGTCTGGCTTTGCACCCGGCCACCATCGAAAATCGGCGCGGCCAGCGCACCCGTCAAATGCCACAACCGCGTGGGGGCGTTGAGGAAATCGTGCATCTTCAGGCTCTGGATGCCGCCGACGGCAGTGAGCTTGAACGATGGCAGCAGCTGGTCGCGCGTGGCCTGCAAGTTGGCGTTGATCGCCACCAGGTTGTACTCGGCACGGGCAATGTCGGGCCGGCGCCGCAGCAGTTCGGACGGCAAGCCTTCCGGCACCGGCGGCGACTGCAAGGCCGTCAACTCCACGCCACGCGCAATCGGTCCGGGGTTGCCGCCGGCGAGAATGGCCAAGGCGTTTTCCTGTTCAAAAATCTGGCGCTTCAACTGCGGCACCGTCTCGGCCGTGGTCTGGTACTCGGCCTGCGCCTGCAGCCACTCCAGGCGCGAACTGTAGCCGACATCGAACTGGCGCTTGGCCAGGTCGCGCGACTGTTCGCGCAACTTGAGGGTCGCTTCCGTCAGCGCCAGCTGGGCGTCGAGCCCGCGCAAATTCAGGTAGCCGGTGGCCACGGTGGCGGCAATCGACAACGCCACCGCGTCGGCATTGGCCTGCTCCGCCTGGTACGTGGCGGTAGCGGCATCGGTGGCGGCGGCCAGCCGGCCCCACAGGTCCACCTCGTAACTGGCCTGGACTTCGGCCTGGTAGATATTGGTCACGTAGGGCACGCCCACGCTCGACAGCTGGCGCGCGCGCGTGGGCGCCGTGTCGGCCGACACCACCGGCTTTTGCCCGGCGGCCGCCACGCCCACCAGCGCGCGGTACTGCGCCACGCGGGCGCGCGCCACGCGCACGTCGCCATTGTGCTCGAGCGCCTGCGTCACCAGCGCGCTCAATACCGGATCGCCGAACGCCTGCCACCACTGCTGCTCCACCGGGCCGGCGTTCTGGCCCGGACCTGCTGCGGGCGTGCGCCACGCCGCCGGCGTTTGCAGGGTTGACGCCGGTGGCGGCGCCACGGTGGCCGCGCAGCCGGCCAGCGCCAGCGCCGTCGCCAGCGCCGTCAGCCTGATCACGCTGTCCATCATGGCTGCCCTCCCTCGTCGGCATCGTTGAGCACCGCCGACGTGTCGATGCTGACGATCACCGACATGCCGGGCGCCAGCCGCTGCGCGCGCGCCTGGCCGGCGTCAATGCGGATGCGCACCGGGATGCGCTGGGCGATCTTGACGTAATTGCCGGTGGCGTTATCGGCCGGCAGCACCGAGAATTCCGAACCGGTAGCCGGCGAAATGCGTTCGACCTGCCCGGTCAGCTGCGCGCCATCGAGCGCATCGACCTTGAAGGTCACGCTCTGGCCCACGCGCACGTGGTTCATCTGGGTTTCCTTCAGATTGGCGATGACCCACAACTGGCGTGGCACCAGTCCCATCAACTGGGCGCCGGTGTTGACGTACGCGCCCTTGCGCACCGTGACCTGGCCCAGCTGGCCGTCCTCGGGGGCGACGATGCGGGTGTTCTCCAGGTCCACCCTGGCTGCCTTGAGCGCGGCGGCGGCGTTGTCCACGGCCGCTTCCAGCGACTGCTTGTTGACGGTGACCGAGCGCACCTGCTGCTTCGCGATATCAAGGTTGGCGCGCGCCTGCGCCACGGCGGCGGCGGTTTGCGCCTGCACCGCGCGCGAGGCATCCTGTTCGCGCAGCGACAGCGAGCCGTCTTCGGCCAGCGAGTCCACCCGTTTCAAATCCGCCTGCGACTTCATGGCCTGGGCCTGGGCATTGGCCAGCACCGCCTGGTTGAGCACCACGCCCGCTTCGGCCGTGCGGTGCGACTGCTCCCAGTTGGCCAGCGCCGCCTTTTGCGCGGCCAGCTGCGCCTGCGCCTGGTCGTAGCGCTGCTGGTAGATGCGGTCGTCGATCTTGGCCAGCAGCTCGTCCTTTTTGACGAACTGGAAGTCCTGCACATTGACCTCGGTGACATAGCCGGCGATCTGGGTGCCGATCAGCGTTACCTGGCCGCGCACCAGCGCATTCTCGGTGGAGACGATGGGCGTGGTGAATGGCGGCAGGCGCCACGCGTACAGTACCACCAGCACGCCCACCAGCGCGATCAGGGCAAAGGCGATGGTGGAGATGATCTGCGCACGCCGATGCGGCGGCGGCTCTTCCCTGGTGCTGGCCACGGCGGCCGTGGCGGCAGCGGCCGCCACTTCGGCCACATGTTTGTCGGAAGGCGTTGGATTGTCGGGAGTATTGTCGGCCATGGTGTTTTGCGAAAAATTATCGGGATTCTGAATTGGTCAAAGAGACTGCGGCCATGCCGGTCTGCGCGCCCTGGAACAATCTTGGCGGGCACACCGTGCAGATGCTCCACAGGTAGCGCCCCAGCATCCACGCCAGCGTGAGCAGCGCGATCACGGTCACCATCAGGAATACATCGTTGTAGGCCAGGATATTGGCCTCGCGCGTGGCCGCCGCCCCCAGCGACGCCACGCCCTCGGCGCTGCGCGCGGCCGGGTCGCCCACCACGCCGCCGAGCGCCGCGCCGCCGTTCTGGATGCGCGCGGCCACCAGCGGGTTCAGGAGCGTCAGGTGTTCGGTCAGCAGGCTGGAATGGTATTTTTCGCGCACCACCTGGAACGTGCCGACGATGGCGCTGCCCAGCAGGCTACCCAGCGTCTGCGTGATCGAGAACATCACCGAGAAGCTCACCAGGTTGTTGGGCGCGGCCACCACCGCGCCGAAGCCGGAGACGAACGTGGGGCCGATGAAGAACGCGCCGCCAAAGCCCAGCAGGAACTGGCTGATGTACATGTCGGCCGGGCGCGTGAGGTTGGTGGCGCGCGAATCCATGTAGGCGCCGATCGCCATCACCACCAGCGAGAACATCAGCTGCGCGGGAATGCGCGCCGGCGTGATGGTCCACGCGCTCACCAGCATGCCCAGCACGGCGCCAGCCATGACCACGATCCACAGCATCTGCATCTGGTCGTTGTTCAGGCCCAGCGTCTGCAGGAAACCCACGGTGCCATTGGCCTCCGACTGCACGATGCGGATCAGCAGCACTGACAGCGCCAGGCGCGTCATGTTGCCGGTAGTGAGCCAGCGCGTGTTGATCAGCGGGCGCGCGCGGTTATGCTCGATCAGCAGCGCGGCGGAAATGAGCACGATGGCGCCCACCAGGCACAGGCCCAGCCAGCGCGACTCGAACCACCACACGGTGCGCCCCAGCGCCAGCACGGCGGACAGCAGCGCCACGCCGGGCGCGAACAGGCCGAACGTGACGAAATCCATTTTCTCGAACGCCTTGATACGGTCGCCCGGTGGCAGTTTCAGGTACAGCACGCAGCCGAGCGACAGCAGCGCCAGTCCCAGTTCGAAAAAATACAGGCCGCGCCACTCGGCGATTTCCATCAGGTTGGTGGAAAACAGCCGCGCCATGGGCGTGGCCAGTTGCGAAAAGCCGATCCCCAATACCACGCCTTTCACACGATGCTGGGCGGGAAACGCCTGCAGCACGTAGTACAGGCCCAGGGTGGTCAGCGCGGCCCCGCTCATGCCGTGGGCCGCGCGCACGGCAATCGCCGACGCCAGCCCGTGCACGAACAGGTGGGCGACGGTGGCCAGCGCGTACAGCACCAAAAACAATTCGGTAAACAGCCGCAGCCCGTACTGCTGGCGGAACTTCACCAGCAGCAGGTTCATGGAGACGTTGGCCATCACGTAGGCGGCCGGCAGCCATTGAATTTCAGCCGAGAACACGCCCAGCGAGCCTTGCAGGTACGGCAGGTTGACGATGACCAGTGCGTTACCGAGGCCGCCGGTGATGGCAACGATGAAGCCGATGACAAAAAAAGCCACGCGGCGCGGGAAGGAATGGTGCGGGCTTGACGGCGACCCGGGCAAGGTGGGACGCTCATGCGGTTGCCAGACTTGAGGGGCGTAAACGTCCATCGGGGCCAGTTCTTTTAGTATTTTTTGACAGGGTAAGCTGAACTGCGACAGCCAGTATTTTGCATATTACTATGATGAGCCTGCGCACGCGATTTGACGACTGCCCGGAAGTGAGGGAGCAAACAAAAAAGCGCCGCCACATTGCTGCGGCGGCGCCTTTGCTGGTCAATGCAACTTAAACCATCGAACCTTCAGCTTCACGCTGGAAGTTACGGTGTGCGCCCAGTGCCGCCTTGAACTCCGCCAGCGCTGGCGTCACGCTGCCGGCATCGACGATCCACAGCGAGGGATCGCCCTGGCCGCTTGGCAGCTTGACCTGCACACCGAGCTTTTTCAGCACGTCGGCGCCAGCGCCGATGGCCAGGATCGGCTTGCAGTGGTTGTACTGCTGGCGCACGAAGTCCAGCGCGATGGCTTCTGCCTGCAGTGACTTGGCGCTGCCCTCGCCGTCGGCAATGACGACTGCGTCGTACAGCACGGCAGGACCGGCCTCGAACGAGATTTCCACGTCGAGCGCACTGCCATCGGCCGCTTTCAGCTGGCCCAGGTAAGGGCCGACCACGCGCGGCACCGCGCCAGCCTTCAGCAGGTCCGCGTACACGGCCTGCACCCCGGCGGCATCGACCCCATGGGAGGCGATGATCGCGACCTTGCGGCCTTTCACACCGACCGAACCGGGACGCGCCAGCAGCGACAGGGCCGGCGACGGCGCATATTCCGGTGGCGTGGCGTCGGTCGCGAGCGGCATCGGCGCCGGCACGTCCAGGCCCAGGCCGGTGGCCACGCCCTGGGCCAGTTCGGCATCGACATTGGCCAGCATCGACAGCAGGCGCACGCGGATCGCGGGCACCGTCACCCGGCTCAATTCAAAGCGGTAGGCGTTGATGATGTGGGTTTGCTCCGACGGCGTCTGGCTGATCCAGAACAGGCGCGCCTGCGAGTAGTGGTCGGCAAACAGCTCCGGCTTGCCGCGCACTTTATCCTCGGGCTTTTGCAGCTTCTGGTCGATGCTGGAAAACGCCGTGGTAAAGCCGGCCATGCCAGCCTGGAACGGGCAGCCGCCCGCCAGCGAGTTCGGTTCATACGCCACGCGGCCACGGTGGATGGCCTGGCGGTGCATGCCGTCGCGCTGGTTGTTGTGCACGGGTGCGACCGGGGCATTGATCGGCAGTTCGTGGAAGTTCGGACCACCGAGGCGGCTGATCTGGGTATCGACGTACGAATGGATGCGGCCTTGCAGCAGCGGATCGTTCGTAAAATCGATGCCCGGCACCACGTGCGCGGTGCAGAAGGCCACCTGCTCGGTCTCGGCAAAGAAGTTATCGGGGTTGCGGTTCAGGACCATCTTGCCGATGGGCTGGACCGGCACCAGTTCTTCCGGCACGATCTTGGTCGCGTCGAGCACGTCGAACGGGAATTGTTCGGCCTGTTCTTCGCTGAAGACCTGCACACCGAGTTCCCACTCGGGGTAGTTGCCCGCCTCGATCGCTTCCCACAGGTCGCGGCGGTGGAAGTCGGCGTCGGCGCCGCAGATCTTGGCAGCTTCGTCCCACACCAGCGAGTGCGTGCCACCCACCGGGTTCCAGTGGAATTTGCAGAATACCGAAGCGCCTTGCGCATTCACCAGGCGGAACGTGTGCACGCCGAAGCCCTGCATGGTGCGCAGGCTGCGCGGGATGGCGCGATCGGACAGGTGCCACATCAGCATGTGGGTCGATTCCGGCATCAGCGTGACGAAGTCCCAGAAGGTGTCGTGTGCGCTGGCGGCCTGCGGAATGCCGTTGTGCGGTTCCGGTTTCACGGCATGGATCAGGTCCGGGAACTTCATCGCATCCTGGATGAAGAACACGGGCATGTTGTTACCAACCAGGTCCCAGTTGCCTTCGTCCGTGTAGAACTTGACAGCGAAGCCGCGCACATCGCGCACGGTGTCGGCCGAACCGCGCTCGCCGGCCACAGTGGAGAAGCGCACGAAGACCGGCGTGCGTTTGCCCTTGTCGGCAAACGGCGCAGCGCGCGTGAGTTCCGAATAATTGTCATAGCTTTCGAAGTAGCCATGGGCGGCCGAACCGCGCGCGTGCACCACGCGTTCGGGAATGCGCTCATGGTCGAAATGCGTGATTTTTTCGCGCAGGATGAAGTCTTCCATCGCGGTCGGGCCGCGCAGGCCGATCTTCAGCGAATTCTGGTTATCGGCTACCGGCACGCCCTGGTTGGTGGTCAGGCGCTGGCCGGTCGCATCGACGCGCACGCGGTCGAGCGGGTCCACGGTCGGGTTGACGCCTTGTGGCTGGATGCCATCGCCGACCTTGGCCGACGCGTTGGTCTCGGTAGTGGTGCTGGCGCCACCGAACAGGTGTTTCATCGGGCAGGTTGCGCCCGCTTGCGGCGTGCGCGCGGCATCGCCATGCTCACCGGCCTTGTTCGGATTGAACGGCATGCCTGCAGCCGCTTCCTGGCCGCCGGCCACCTTGTCGAGCAAGGCTGCCTCTTGAGGCGCGCCACCGAGACTTCCTGGCGGCGGCGCGGATGATGGTGTTGACACGGTACTCAAAACGGAACCGGCTCCCATGACGGAAGCCGGTGTTTTCTTAGCATTGCTCATTGGATATCCCTTGGTGTACGGCGCCCGCGCGGGCTGCCGGACATACCGGCAGCAGGACCGGCAGGGCAGCCTGGTTTTACTTGCGCGAGCTCAGCAGCTTGGAGATGCCGTAGCCAGCAGCGGCGGCAATCAATACTGACAGTGCTGGATGCGAACGTACCTGGGTACGGCCCGATTCGGCCCAGACCTTGGCGTTTTCGCTCAGTTGCTTGGTGCCGGCGGACAGGCGCTCGACGGTGCCATCCCATTTCTGGTTGACGCTGTTGACGGTGTCGGCAACCTTGTCAACGCCGTTGTGAGCGCTTTGCGCCAGACGGTCGGTGGTTGGCGGCACTTTGTCGGCCACGCGGTCGATGGTGGAGTGTGCATCGGCACGGACGTCACGGTTGATCTTGGTGATACCGTCACGGGCGCTGTCGATCTTGTTCTCAATCTTGTTTTGCGTATTGTTATCCATGATCGTTCCTTTCGTTAGTTTGCGAAGCTGCAAGAACGACAATATGCGCATTTGTGACATGCGACCGTGCGGAATCTAACCATGAGCGAATCTGCAGCCATATGTGAGCTGGCACACGGACGAGCCGGTTGCGGTGGAGGATGCTAAACTTTCCCCGTACTGTCTCTCAGGAGCGCGCCATGTTTCCGATCTCGTCCACGCTGACCACGCCGGTCAATTTCCCGACGGTGAACCCGACGCTGCAAACCTCGGCAGTGAGTTCGGTCAACTCGTCCACCCAGGCGGTCGGCTCTGCCACCGATGCGCCGCTGGCCTCGGTCACCATCGACCTGTCGCCGGTGGCCGGCTTCCTGCTGGCGGTATCGCGCTCGCAGCAGCAAATCGCCCAGCTGCAAGCCGGGGGCAGCCGGGCCACCCAGGACGGCGCGTTGCGCGCCAGCCTGCTCAATGACGCTACCCAGCAGGTGGTCGATGCGTTCAACCTGTTGCCGGGCGTCGATTTCAACCAGTCGCAGCCGCTTGGTTCCACCCTGCTCAACAACCTGGTGAACAATCTTAACCAGCAGGTGCAAGGGCAGCAGACCGGGGCCGAGAGCCTGGCCCGGCTTGGCGTGACGCTGCAGCCGGCGCTGTTGTCCGATCCCACCGGCGGCCTGTCGCTCGACAATGAAATCCTGCGCGCCGCTTTTACTACCAACGAACAGAACACCACCAGCACCTTGCAGGACACGCTGACCAATTTCCGCAACCTGGCCACCGAGTATGCGGAGCAACTGAGCGCCACGGCCACCACCTCGTTCAACCAGTTGCTGCCCGGCGACACGGTCGCACTGTCGCCGGCCGACCAGGCGCAAAACGCCCGCCTCGACTTCGCCCGCGCCCAGCTCGACCTGCTGTCGCAAAACCCCTTGAACGAAACGGCCGCCGATCGCCTCGCAGCGCAGCGCGCGGCGCTCGAACAGCCGCTCACGCCGACCGCCACCGCGCCGGAATCGCCAATCGTCAATCCCTTGTTCACCTCGACCTCGGCCGCCATCGCCGCCCAGAACGCCCAGAACAGTCAAGCGCTGCAAGCGCAGCAGGCCGACCTGGCGCAACAGGCGCAACAGACACTGCAAGCGCAACAAACTACCCAAGCTGCCAACGTGGCGCAACAGCAGGCGCTGCAAGGTCTTAACTACGCCGAACTGCAACAGGCGGCACTGGCCCAGGCCGCCAACCTGAACGCGCAGCAAAATCTGCAAACCGACGCCACCTTGCAAGCACAGCAGGCGGCCCAGGCGCAACAAGTAACCCAAGCCCAACAAGCGGCCCAGGCCCAGCAAGATCTGCAAGCCGACATTACCTTGCAAGCGCAGCAGGCAGCCCAGGCACAACAGGCAACGCAAGCGCAACAGCTCACCCGGACTCAACAAGACCTGCAAGCCGACAACACCTTGCAAGCGCAGCAGGCAACCCAAGCCCAACAAGCAGCCCGGACCCAACAAGACCTGCAAGCAGACAACACTTTGCAGGCGCAACAGGCAGCCCAGGCACAGCAGATAACCCAAGCTCAACAAGCAGCCAGGGCGCAGCAAGACCTGCAAGCAGACAACACTTTGCAGGCGCAACAGGCAGCCCAGGCGCAGCAGACAATCCAGGCTCAGCAAGCAGCCCGGGCGCAGCAAGACCTGCAAGCAGACAACACCTTGCAGGCGCAACAAGCAGCCCAGGCGCAGCAGACGATCCAGGCTCAGCAAGCGGCCCGGGCCCAACAAGGTCTGCAAGCCGACAATACGTTGCAGGCGCAACAAGCCGGCCAAGCGCAACAAGCACTGGCGCAGCAGGCGCTGCAAGCCCAGCAGCAAGTCGCCAATACGCAGCTGGCGCAGGCGCGCCAGAATGCGCAGACCGTCAACGCCGCGCAAGTGCAACAGGATTTGCAATCGGCCAATTTGCTGCAATCGCAGCTGGCCGCGACACAGGCTGCGCAGCAAGCCACCGAGCAAGCGACGCAAACATCGGCCGCCGCGCAGGCACAGCAAGCCAATCAGACCCAACAAGCCAACCAGGCCCAGCAGGCCAACCAGCTGCAGCAAACGCAGCAGGCAGACCAGGCGGCCGAGACCACCGCGCAGGCCAACGAGGCAGATGCCACCCAAGCGGCTGCCGAGGCCGCTCAAACCAGCGCCCAGGCCCAGGCTGCCCGCCAGCAGACCGCTGCCAGCCTGAACGCGGCCACTGCCGCCAGCACGCAAGCGGCGGCCCAGGCGCAAGCGGCGCAGAACGCTGCCGCCACCGCTGCCGCCAACAACCCGGCCAATGCCGGCAGCCCCGAACAGCAGGCGCAGGCGGCGCAAGTGGCCGCCTCCAGCCTGGCTGCCGCGACGTCGGCGGCATCGAGTGCGCTGGCCCAGGCCCAGGCGGCGCAAAGCGCGGCCGATGCCCTGTCCGCGCAAAGCGCCGAAGCCGCCGCAGCAGCCGATGCCGCCCGCGCCGTGCTGGCCCAGGCTGGCAACTCGCCGGCTGCCACCGCCGCAGCGGCAGCAGCGGCGCAGCAAAGCAGCGCGGCCGATACTGCCGCCGCCAACTCGGCGGCAGCCAATGCGGCAGCGGCCGATGCCGCCCAGCAAGCGCGCGCGGCCCAGGCCGCAGCGGCGCAAGCTGCCGCCATGCAGGCCAATCCGCTGCAAGGCAACCCGGCGCTGGCAGCAGCGATTGCCGCCTACAACATCAACGACCCCACGCTGGGCAACAACACACCCCGCGCCGTTCAGTCCACCACGCCTGCCGTGGCCCGGGTGGGTGCGGTGACGGCAGCGGACGGCACGCGTGGCATCGGCGCATAAGCGCTGAGCAATTGCCAGGTCGCGAAGCTGGTGGTGCACATTCGGTGCACCACCGCCTCGCCACGGTGCAACCCGAATTAAATTCGGGGCTGCCGCCCGGCCGCCCCTGCTCCCGCCCTGAAACGGCTGCGAACACGGTACAACTCGCACGATAATATGTCGAATATTTAGCGATAATCAGCGCTCGCTCTATAGCGTTTATAACGTTTGCAATCATCGACATCGGGAGTTCGCATGGGTTTGAAGGACAACGTGAAGTACGCCGCAGCCGCCATGGCGGTACTGGCAGCCACTGCAGTGCAAGCGCAGGAAACAGTGGTCAAGATCGGCCATAGCGGCCCGCTGTCGGGCGCCCAGGCGTTCTCGGGCAAGGATAATGAAAACGGCGCCCGTCTGGCGGTCGAGGAACTCAATGCCAAGCCCATCACCGTGGCCGGCAAAAAACTCAAGTTCGAACTGCTGTCCGAGGACGACCAGGGCGATCCCAAGGCCGGCGTGGCTGCCGCCCAAAAACTCATCGACAACGGCGTGCGGTTCATCGTCGGCCCCTACAACTCGGGCGTGACCATTCCCGCCTCACGCGCCTACAACGACGCCGGCGCATTGGTGGCCACCGTGGCCACCAATCCCAAGATCACCCAGCAAGGCTACAAGGGCCTGTTCCGCGTCAACGCCAGCGACACCCAGCTGGGCTCGAAAATGGCGCTGTACGCGGCCAATGTACTCAAATTCAAAAACGTTGCCGTGATCGACGACCGCACCGCCTTCGGCCAGGGCGTGGCCGAGGAATTCAAGAAGCAGGCGCGCGCCTCGGGCATGACCGTGGCCGGCCATGAATTCACCACCGACCGCGCCTTCGATTTCAACGCCATCCTGACCAAGCTGAAAAACAAGAAGATCGAGGCGATCTTCTTCGGCGGCTACGCGCCACAGGCAGCACCGATGGCGCGCCAGATGAAACAGTTGGGCATTAACGCCAAGCTGCTGGGCGGCGACACCATCTGCACCGCCGAAATGGGCAAGCTGGGCGGCGAGTCGGTGGGCGAGAACGTGCTGTGCTCGCAGGGCGGCGCCGTGCTCGACAAAGCCAGCGCCGGTCCGGCCTTCAAGGCCCGCTTCAAGGCCCGCTTCAAGAAAGACCCGGATGTGTACGCGGCCGCCTATTACGACGCCACCATGCTGTACGCGCAGGGCATGCAGAAGTCGGCTTCGGTCGATCCGCAAAAAGTGGGGGCAGCGATCAGCGCCGGCACTTACCAGGGCGTGGCCGGCAGCTACGCGTTCGATGCGCGCGGCGACATGAAAGAATCGCCGGTCACCATCTACACCTTCAAGGGCGGCCAGCCGGTGCCGCTGAGCAGTTACTGATCCATTGCGCGGTTAAGCGCAATCAGCCGGTCGAAGGCGTCGCGCGCACCGGCGCAGGCGTCTTCGATCTGGGCCGGTTCCACCACGTTTGCGCGCAGCGCCGCCAGAAACTGCTGCCAGCGCGGCCCGGGCGAACCGTTGCCGCGCAGGTAATCGAGCGGATGCGGCGCCAGCCGGGACGCCAGCCGTTTATAGAGCACTGCGCCGCCCAACTGCGATCCTTCCACCACGTAACACACGCCCCAGCGGTAGGCGGCACTGGCCTGCGCCGGCCAAGGTGCAGGCGGCTGCGATAGCGACGGCGGCAGTTGCTGCAGCTGCGACTGTGGCTGCGGCTGCGGCTGCGGCTGTGGCTGCGGCTGCGGCTGCGACTGTGACTGCGACGACGGCGTCACCGACTCCTCCCCCGCCGCTGCCGACACCAGTGCGCTATGCGCCAGGTCGGCGCGGATTGCACCGAGGTAATCGGGCAATTGCGGACCAACGTCAAAGCCGGCCAGCCACCCGGGCACGGGCGCCAGCCAGCGTTCGAGCAGGCGCAGGTGCGCGCCGTAGGCGGCCAGATCGACCTCGGGCGCGGCCAGCGGCGTGTGCGCGTCGAGCTCGGCATGGCGTGCGGCGGTGGCGGACCGCAGTGCGGCCAGCACGTCTTGTTCCCTGGTTTCCAACAAATCAACTCCTTTTGTAAGATGCAATGATTTTACACAGGCGTGCAACAACCCGCACACCGTAGGAATTGCTGCCTTGGCTGGTGAGACGCTGAGGTAGAATCTCATAACAACGTCCTATTTTGCCCCATGAGCGACAACCTTTCCCAGAACTGTTCCGTGCTGCTGATCGATGATGAACTCATCGCGCAAGACCTGATCGGAGACCACCTCAGCCGCCAGCCCGGGATCCACCTGCGCTACGACCAGCACGCCGACCGCGCGGTCGAGCTATGCCGGGAAACCGAAGCCAACGTCGTCCTGGTGGACTTGCGCATGCCCGGCGCCGACGGTTTCGACGTCATCCGCATGCTGCGCGCCAATGCCGATACCGCCCACGTGCCCATCATCCTGCTGTCTTCCGAAGACGACGCGGAAACCAAGGCGCGCGCGTTTGCACTGGGCGCCAACGATTACCTGGTCAAGTGGCCGGAGGCGCGCGAGCTCGAGGCGCGCATCCGCTACCATTGCGCCGCCTACCACGCGCGCCGCCAGCGCGATGCGGCGTTCATCGAACTGCGCCAGCGCGAGGAAGAACTGCGCGCCAGCCAGGCCGCCCTGCACCAGGCGCAAAAAATGGAAGCGATCGGCCAGCTCACCGGCGGTGTCGCGCACGACTTCAACAACGTCCTGCAAATTATCAGCGGCAACCTGCACCTGCTCAAGATGCTTGGGCTGGTCAGTCCGCAGGGCATGGTGCGGGTGGAAAACGCCCTGGCCGGCGTGGAACGCGGGGCCCGCCTCGCTTCGCACCTGCTGGCGTTCGCCCGCCGCCAGCCGCTGCAAAGCGCAGTGGTCGATCTCACGCCCATGCTCACCGACATGGACGACATGCTGGGCCACGTACTGGGCCCGCGCGCCAAAGTGGTCACCGATATCGCGCCGCACCTGTGGAATATCGAGGTGGACGTCGGCCAGCTCAACAACGTGATCCTCAACCTGGCCATCAACGCCCGCGACGCCATGCACGGCGAAGGCACGCTCACCATCCGCGCCCGCAACCTCGACGCCGACGCTGCGCGCCTGCACAAGGTCAATGTCGCGGCTGGCGAGCACGTACCGCACGCCGACTACGTGCTGATCGAAATCGTCGATACTGGCGTGGGCATGAGCGACGCGGTGATGCAGCGCGCCTTCGAGCCGTTCTTCACCACCAAGCCTACCGGCCAGGGCACCGGACTGGGGCTGTCGATGGCGTATGGCTTCGTCAAGCAGTCGGGTGGCGAAATTACTCTGCGAAGCCGCCCGGGCGAAGGTACGTGCGTGCAAATCTACCTGCCGCGCAACGAGGCCGTGGCGGCAGCCGACCATGCGGCCGGTGCCGAAACCGTGACCGGCGGCGCCGAAACGATTTTGGTGGTGGAAGACGAGGAAGCGGTGCGCAGCGCCACCGTGGCCATGCTGGCCGATCTCGGCTACCAGGTACTGGCCAGCCCGGATGCCGACGATGCCGCCCGCATGCTCGAAGGCGGCACCGGCATCGACCTGCTGTTTACCGATGTGATCATGCCGGGACGCCTGACCAGCCTGGAACTGTCCGAGCTGCTTAAGCGCTACCAGCCGCAAGCCCAGGTGCTATTTACCTCGGGCTATGCCGAGGGCTTGCTGGCGCACGACGGCAAGCTGCCGCACGGCGTCAACCTGCTGGCCAAACCCTATACCCTGGAAACCTTGAGCGCGCGCATACGCCAGTTGCTGCGCCAACGTTCCACGGCAGCAACAAACATTACTGCGGCTTGATGTAACGCTGCGAGCCTGGCGGCGGTTCGTTGAGCACCGCCCAAAAGATGCCGAGGTCGGAAATGGCGCGCACGAACTCCTGGAAATCAACCGGTTTTACCACGTAGGCGTTCACGCCCAGCTCGTAGCTGCGGATCAGATCCTGCTCTTCGCGCGACGACGTCAGCATCACCACCGGCAGGCTCTTGAGCGTTGGATTGTCGCGGATCTCGGCCAGCACTTCCAGCCCATCCACTTTCGGCAGTTTCAGGTCCAGCAGCACCACCGCCGGGTTACCCTGATCGCGGTCGGCAAAGGCGCCGCGCATGTGCAGGTAATCGAGCGCGTCGGCCCCATCCCGCACCACGATCACTTCGTTGGCCAGCTGGCTGCGCTCGAGCGCGATCAGGGTCAGTTCCAGGTCGTGCGGATTGTCTTCGACGAGCAGGATGGGTTTTAGCATGCGGGTACCTCGGTCATTCTTTATCAGGTGGGGGTGTATCGGGAATGCTGAACGAAAAAGTCGCGCCCTCGCCGGCGACGGAACGAGCCCAGACCCGGCCGCCATGGCGCTCGACGATGCGGCGCACATTGGCCAGGCCGATGCCGGTACCGTTGAAATCCTCCATGCGATGCAGGCGCTGGAATACGCCAAACAACTTGTGCACGTAGTCCATATTGAAACCGACGCCATTGTCGGCAACATGGAACACGACTTCGTTGCTCAATTTCTCGCTGGTAATACGGATCACGGCGGGATCGCTCTGCGCCGTGAATTTCACGGCATTCGAAAGCAGATTGTACAACGCCAGCTGCAGAAATGCGGGATCGGCGATTACATCAGGCAAGGTATCGACGTGCCATTCCACGCGCCGGCTGGCATATTCGGGCGCCAGCCGCTCGATACAACCATTGACCATCTCGCCCATGCGGATGCGCACGGGCCGCAGCGCCGCCCTGCCCATCTGCGAAAAACTGAGCAAATCATCGACCAGCTTGCCGGCCAGCCGGGCCGACGTCTTGATATTGGTAAGAAAGCGCAGGCGCCGCTCGGGATTGTCGTTGCCGGCAGTTTCCATCAGCAGGTCGGAAAAGCCGACGATGTGGCGCAGTGGCGCGCGCAGGTCGTGCGAGACCGAGTACGAAAACGCTTCGAGCTCCTTGTTGGCGCGGCCCAGTTCTTCGGCCAGGTCGGCCATCTGCTCGGCGCGTTCGAGCGCGATGCCAAGCAAGGTGGTGCGAAATTCCAGCGCCAGCTCCAGTTCGGCATCGTGCCACGGTGCACTGGTGCCGTGCACGGCTTCGCGCCAGCTCTCGAAACTGGTGCGCGGCGACAGCGCCCCGGGGCCGCGTTTGTCCTGCGGGCGGCCGGCCCAGTCGATGGTGTACACGTGCTCGGGCCGGAACCACAGCAGGTAGTGCTGGTGAATGCGCGAAATCGGCATGGCCAGCAGGCCGCTGGCGATGCGGGCATAGGCGGCTGCGGGCGGATAAATCGCGCCCAGGTGCGCGCTGTGGAACAGGTCTTCGTGCGAGTGCAGGCTAAGCCAGCCTGCCAGTGCGCGGATCTGTTTGTCGGTCGGGGTATCGCCAAAGCTGATCAGGCGGTCGTCAATGACAATGGCCACGCCGCCGGCGCGGGCAAAGCGCAGCAGCTCCGGCATCACGCTGCGCAGGTTTTCGATAAAGTCGGCGCCCTGGGTGAGACCGCCCAGCAGGTTCACCATCACGCGCCGCACTTCGAGGCGGAATTGCAGTTCGTCGGCGTCGGCACGGTTACGGATGCGCAACGCCAGGATCTGGCCGATTTGTTCGCATACGGTACGCTGGTGATAGCTGAGGCGGCGCGGCGTGGCGTGGTGGCATGACAACAGTCCCCACAGCTTGCCCTCCACCACCAGCGAGATCGACATCGAGGCCAGCGTACCCATGTTGCGCATGTATTGCAGGTGCACGGGCGAGACGCTGCGCAGCGATGCCAGCGATAAATCGGTGGCCCGGCCCGTGAACGGATGCGTGGGGGGCAGCAATCCGGCCGGCGTGTAGTTGGCGTCCTGGATCAGGCGGATGCGGTTGAGCAGGTACAGCTCGCGCGCCTGGCGCGGGATATCGCTGGCCGGAAAGCGCTGGCCCATATAGGCCTCGTAGCCGTCCTGCACGGCCTCGGCCAGCACGGTGCCGTGACCGTCCTTGTCGAAGCTGTACACCATCACCCGGCCGAAGCCGGTGAGCGCGGCGATCTCGTTGACGGCCAGCTGGCTCATGTCGGCGATGGAATCGGCGTCGTTGATCTTGTTGAGGAAGTCACCCACCACCGGGTACAACCGGTGCAAGCTGGCCTCCAGATTGCCGGCAGCCGGTTCGAATTCGAGCACCAGCAAGCCGTCACGGACGTGGGCCAGCACATCGAACTGGGCGTCATCGGCCGTGAGCGCCACGGTGGCCAGGAAGCTGGCGCGTTCATGTACCTGGTCCAGGCGCAACAACGGCGCCAGCTGGTCGGCAGCGTTGCCGATGACGCCACGTAACTGTTGGCCCAGCGCAGCGGCGGGGGCCATGCCGGTGAAATCGGCCAGGTTGTCGCTGACCTGCACTACGCGCGCGGCTGAAGCGTCCGCTGCGTCCGGTACGTCCGACAAGTCGAGGGATAGCAGGAAACCGTGCGGCTGGATCGCGCCGGGTATGCGGATCGGCTCGCTTTCGCAGGTGGCGATGTCGGCGGAGGTGGCCTCAGGCATGGTGAACTTACATGGTTGAGCAAAAGCGCATGATAGCAACTTTTACCAACGTCCGACGCGCCGTACGGCCCGCTAGTCCATTTTTATCGCGTGAATTTTCCGAGTCAATGCATATACTCGGGCAACACCGCGTGAGCCACGCCGTCGCGAATTTCCAGCACACGTGGCTGGTGCATGCCAAAGCTCATCTTGTAACAGACCTGCCCCGCCTTCCACGCGGTCGGCAACACCATCAGCAACTGGAACGCACTTGGTTGCTCTTCGCCAACAAAGATCGGTGGAGTACCTGCAAGCAATATTGCCTGCATTGGTTGCTCGCCATCAATCTCGACATGGTGGCCGCGTACCGTGATCTCGCGCTCACCATCGAGCCGGGCATTACCGACGATGGTGTCGTTACGTCCATCGACCACCAGGTTCAGGCGCAAATTGGGATGACCTTCGACGGGGCTGCTGATGTCGTAGACGGCGGTGAAAAGCTGGCTCATATTCTTTCCTTTGGGAATGCTAAAAACAGGATCGAACTGTAACCGCCAGCGTCACTGCCGTCCTTCCGGATACCTTCCGAACGGCAAGTGACTGATTTATAAAGATTTAGCGCTTGGGCAATTGCCAATCCGGCCGCACGTAATGGCAGGTGTAGCCGTTGGGAATGCGCTCGAGGTAGTCCTGGTGTTCGGGTTCGGCTTCCCAGAACGGCCCTGCCGGCGCCAGTTCGGTCACCACTTTGCCGGGCCACAGGCCCGACGCATCAACGTCAGCGATCGTGTCCAGGGCGGTTGCCTTCTGTTGCTCATCAGCATAATAAATGGCAGAGCGATAACTCGTGCCGAGGTCATTGCCTTGGCGGTTGGCGGTGCTGGGGTCGTGAATCTGGAAGAAGAATTCCAGCAGTTTGCGGTAGGAAATGACTGCCGGGTCGAATTCGATCTCGATCGCTTCGGCATGGGTGCCGTGGTTGCGGTAGGTGGCATTGGGCACGTCGCCGCCGCTGTAACCCACCCGCGTGGCGACCACGCCGGGCATTTTACGGATCAGGTCCTGCATGCCCCAGAAACAGCCACCAGCCAGGACAGCTTTGTCAGTTGCGCTCATCGTCATTCCTTTTCATTGATCTGGTCAGGCCACTTATGTGGCGACGACGTGGTTTTTATCAACCGTTTACCGCCACACAAATGCATTTCGATCTATAATTTGCCTGTAGGAAAAATTTTACACTTTTGCGTGCCACTTCCCCGCGCGCAGCCCTTCTCCGGCCTGGACCCAGCCGAAAGACCGCGACCTTGATGGTTGCCAACGTTTCGATTGCCAGCCATGGACCATTCCCCTTCTATTAGTAAACGCGTCCTGATCGTTGATGACAACGTGCAAGCCGCCGATGTCGCTTCGGAGTTGCTCGACCTCTATGGTTACCAGACCGCAGTGGCGTACGGTGGACAGCAGGGTTTGCAGGCGGCCGAGGCATTTGCACCGGACGTCATCCTGCTCGACCTCGGCATGCCCGGCATGGACGGTTTCCAGGTGGCTGCCGCGCTGCGCGCACGGCCGGATTTCCGCGACGTGGCGATTGTGGCGTTCTCGGCCTGGGGCGACAAGGGCACTCGCCAGCGCACCAGCGCGGCCGGTTTCAACGACCACCTGACCAAGCCGGCCAGCCTCGATGAAATCGTCAGCACCATTGCCGCCGCCTGCCAGCCCTGCCACGCCTGACGCCACGCGGGGTTTATGCTATTGTCAACCCATATTCCCCAGCAGAAGCAGGATGCACCATGAACAACCCGGAACCAGGTTCACGACCAGACCGCAGCAAGGCCATCGCGGTCGAAGCGGGGCTCGACCTGCTGAAAAGCGAGGGCCGTGCCGCAGCGGCCGCCTTCATGGAAGACGCCGGCGTGCCGCTGGCGGTGATCGCCCGCGTGCTCAACGAGCCGGACCGGCGCCGCCTGCCCGCACGCGAAGACCCGCAATATAATGATTAACTAGCAACGATTGACTACCGGGCAACCAGCTATTGGTCTCCCACCAGTTGCACGGCGTCCACAGTTTTGTAATCCCGCTGCAAGTTATTGGCGAACGTTACCTTGACGACCCTGGCCTTGTAGGCGGTCTTGTCGAAAGTACGCACGAACCAGGTACGGTTGCCGTTTTCTTCCTTCTTGACGTCGCTCAGTCCTTCCCACACCGTGTGCCACTTGGCGTCGGTATCCTGCAATTCCACCTTGTTGATCGCCTCTACGCCCTGGCCGCCCGTCAATACCACGCGGACCTCGGTGGCGTTGACGGGGTTGGCATACGTGGTTTCCAGCCAATCGAAACCCTTGTCGATATTATCGTTGGTCCAGTCGCGACCATCGGCCGGCCCCACCGCGCTTTGCGGCTTGTTGGAGTCGGACACGCTCTTGTCCTTGTCGCCGAACACCGAACTGGCCTTGGCCTCGGCCGCCCACTGCGCACGCGGATCGTTGATGAACTTGTCTTCCTTCGTGGCGAAGGCCAGCAGCGCTTGCTTGCGCGCCAGTTCCTGCTGCTCCGCCGTCTGCTCGGCCGGTGGCGTTGCCGTGGCGGCGGCCGGCGCCGCAGCGACCGGCGCTTCGGCTGCCGGGGCCGGCTCGGGCTCGCGCTTCTTGCACGCGCCCAGCAGCGCAACAACGATCAACGGCACAACGACGGCGGTACGATTCATGCGGGTCTCCTGGCGAATGGAAATGTCTAAATGACATTATCAAAATGATCTTACCCGATTTTTAATGTCGAGCGCGCAACGTTGTTCCCCAGCCGCGCAGGAGGCATGGCAAAATATGCAACTGCCAAACTTGATGCAACTTCAATGCTCACATTATTGCAAACCGGATTGACCGGCCTGGACCTGATAGAAACCGGCCTGGCGCAGCGCGCCGCCCGGTATGCCGCCAGCGGCGACGACGCGGCCGTGCTGGCCCACCTGGCGACCCTGCCCGGTACACCTGGCACTGCCGGCGCTGCGCTTGGCTACCCGGGCCACCTCGCCGGGAACGCGATGATCGGTACGCCAGTCGGCTTCCATCAAGCATCGCAGGCCAGCCTTGGCGGCCGCCACCAGCTGTATCGCGCTACAACACTGGAGCCGGCCTGCATAGCCATGCTGGTCCGCCTGGGCAAGGTACTGGCAGCGGCCGACCAGTCGCAGCTGCTTGTGCGCACGGCGCCGGCCACGCCCGCGTGGCTGCAATACCTGCTCAACGACGCCCTTGGCGGTACGTTCGACTGGGAGCGCCGCACCAGCGGCCCCGAGGACCGCGCGGCCTGGAACGTCACCTTGGTAGCGGCGCTGCTGGCCGACGACGGCCAGCCCGAAGCGCTGCTGCTGCCGATCGTGTTCGAGCGGCGCGAACTTCATCCCTACCAGGCTGACATGGTATTGAGCCAGTTGCTGGCCCCCGGCGCGCTGGACGACTACCTGCTGGCACACGTCGCCGAAGTGGCGGCGCTGGCGCCCGCGCTGCCAGTGGCAGGACGGGTCATGCTGGTCAAGCGCCTGGGCAGCCACCCGCCGTTGCTGGCGCCGTTCGCCGAACTGCTGCTGCGGCTGGCCCTCGACAGCAGCAAGGTCGTGCGCACTGCCGCCGCGCAGATGCTCGACGCCATCGACCGCGACCGGCTCCGCCCCTTGCTGGCCACCATGCTGCGCAGCAGCCGCAGTACGGAAGTGGGCCACGCCGCCGACCTGCTGGCACGCCTGCATGGCGACGCCGCCCGCGCCGAGCTGGAGGCGGCGCTGGCCGATACCACCGGCAAGGCCGCCGCGCAGGCGATCCGCGCCGCGCTGGGCCGCCTGACACCCGCCGCCACGGCACAGCCACCGGAGTTGCCGGCGCCCCCGCCGCTGCCGCCGGCCCCGCACGAGGTGCTGGCCGACGACGCGGTCGAGCTGCTGCAGGCCAACCACGCGGCGCTGCTGGCACAGGCACGCCTCGATGCGGCAGAGGAAATCGAAAAAAACCGTGATCGCGAGTACCAGTCCGACTACTCCCAGCGCGCCCTGGCGCTTTACAGCACCGTCACCGGCGAGCACCTGCGCCAGGCGGTGCAAGCGCTCAATGGCCAGGCGCCGCTGGCCGCCCTGGCCACGCCGGCAGTGGACACGGTGCTCGACTACCGGGGCCTGCTGGCGGCGCGCGCCGACTTCGGCCTGGCGCAATTGCTGCGCCGGCTGACGGCCACCCGGCGCGAAGGCGGCAGCATCTGGCGCCATCCGTTGTTCCGGGCCTGGTTCGCGCAACAGGACCAGCAGGTCGATCTGCGCCAACTGGTAGCGATCATCGATGCCAGCGGCGCCAACGGCCTGCACCTGCCGCTGACCTGCCTGTACTGGAACGACGAACAGTCGCCGCAGCAGATGCTGCCGGCCGACCGCGTGTGGCCGGTGTTCGCCGAACGCACGGAACTGATCGACATCGGCCTGGGGCTGGCGCCGCCGCTCGATCCGGCCACGTATTTTTATACGCCGAGCGTGGTCAACACGCTGTCCGTGCTGGCCACGTTCCCGGTCATGCCCGCGCGCTGGCTGCCACGCCTGCTGGAACTGGCGCTGGGCACGGGCAAAACCGACCGCGCCGCCATCCAGCAGGCGCTGGCCCGGGTGCCGGACATCGTCGCCCGCGTGAGCGAAGCGCTGGGATCGAATCAGCAGGAAGTGCGCATCGAAGCGGCGCGCTGGCTGGGCGCACTCGGCGACCGCGCTGCACTACCGGCGCTGCAGGCGGCGCTGAACAAGGAAATCCGCGAAGCAGCCAGCGCCGCCATGCTCGGTGCGCTCGAAGCGCTGGGCGAGGACATCGCCACCCACCTCTCGCCCGACAAGCTGCTGGCGCAGGCGCGCAAGGGCCTCAAGGCCAGGCTGCCCGCCGGCCTGGCCTGGCTCGACCTCGACGCCCTGCCGCCATGCGCCTGGCGCGACGGCACGCCGGTGGCGGCCGAGATCATCCGCTGGTGGGTGGTGTTCGCGTGCAAGCTCAAGGAACCGGCCGGCAATCCCCTGCTGGAGCGCTATCTGTCGCTGCTGGCGCCGGAAGCGCGCGCGACGCTGGGCCGCTGGCTGCTGCACCGGTTCATCGGTCACGACACCCGGGTGCCATCGCTGCAGGAAGCCATGACGTGGGCTGAAGCCAATGTCGCCCAGCGACTGCGAAACTACCAGGCCTACTACGACAACTGGGGCATGGATATGCCCACGCCGGAGCAGGTACACGAAGAACTCAAACGCGAAAAGCTGGCCGGCTATTTCGGCACCGCGATTTACGAAAAAGGCTTGCTGGCGCTGACCTCCGGCGTACCGGGCCGCGAGTATGCGGGCATCATCCAGGACTATATGCGCGACCACTACCTGCGCCGCGCGATCATCGAATCACTGCTGGAATCTGCCAGCAACATCGACGACACGGCCGTGATCCAGCTGATGCTGGCCGTCGCCCGGCGCCACCGCACGACGTCGGTGCAGGAAAAAGCGCGCACGCTGGTGCAGCGCATCGCCGACCGCAACGGCTGGACCCGCGACCAGCTGGCCGACCGCACCGTGCCCACCGGCGGCCTCGATGACAGCGGTACGCTGGCGCTGTCGTTCGGCAGCCGCCAGTTCACGGTCACGCTCGACGCCGACCTCAAGCCCGTGCTGCGCAACGCCGACGGCAAGGTGATCGCCGCCCTGCCCGAACCGCGCCAGGACGACGATGCCGATGCGGCCAAGGAAGCCAAACAGCTGCTGGGCGCCTGCAAGAAGGAAGTAAAACAGGTAGTGACCTTGCAGACCGGCCGCCTGTACGAAGCCCTGTGCACCGGCCGCGTATGGCCCGCAGCCGACTGGCGCACCTACCTGCAACAGCATGCGCTTGTAGGTCGGCTGGCGCAGCGGCTGGTGTGGCAGCAGGTGGCATCCGATACGGCGCCGGCGCGTACCTTCCGGCCCACCGAGGACGGCACACTGATCGACGTGGACGACAACGAGTTTGCGCTCACCGAGGGCGCCGGCGTACGCCTGGCGCACCGCGTGCTGCTCGACGCACCGGCTGCCGCTGCCTGGGCCGCGCACCTGAAAGACTACAAGGTCATGCCATTGTTCGCGCAACTGGCGCACGCGCTGCCGGTGGCGACGATACCGGAAGGCAGCGTCATCGACGACCGCCTCGGCTGGCTCGCCGACAGCTACAAGCTGCGCAGCGCGTTCACCAGGCGCGGCTACCGCAACGCCCCGCCCGAACACGGGCCGGTCTTCTACGAGTATTACAAGGAGTTCGAGAGCGCCGGCCTGTACGTGGGCATCCAGATCAGCGGCAGCGCGCTGTCCGGCGAAAACGATCCTGCCGCGCTCAAAACGCTGGGCGTGCGCAAGCTGGGTCAGCACCGCTACGGCGGTGGCGAGATACCGCTGCGGCAGTTGCCGCCGGCGCTGCTGGCCGAAGTCTGGGCCGACTACCACGCGGTGGCGGCAGCTTGCGCGGGCTTCGATCCGGACTGGCAAAAGAAGGTGCGATGGGAGTGAAGCGGGCCGACCTCGATTTGCCCAAAGCGGGGATTCATGTCAGCATGCGGTTCGTTTGATTTGCCTGTTCGCCAATGTTAAAAAAGATAATGGATGCCCTCGGCACCGCACGCCTTGCACTGAGCTCGGACCTGGCCGTGATCCGCAGCGGCCTGGCCGGCCTGGACCTGACCGACAAAACGCTGACCACCAGCGCGGCCAACTTCGTCGCCAGCGGCGACGATCCGTCCGTGCTGACGTCACTGGCGGCGCTCGGTGGCTTGCCGTTCGAAGCGCTGGGCGATCCGGGCTTGATCGGCTGGGTGCATGGCGGCCGCGCGCAATCGCAGGCCGGCGCAACGGAGGCCGCCACGGCCAGCCTGCGCGCGCGCGCCAGCTTGTACCAGCGTGTGACGGGCGAACCGGAGCAGGTCGCCATGCTGGCGCGGCTGGGGCAAGTGCTGGCGGCAGCCGGCCAGGCGCAGCACCTGAGCCGCCCTATGGACGGTCTGCCCGACTGGCTCCAAACCCTGCTCAACGACGCGCTGTGGAACACCGCCCCCCGTAACATCGGCAGGTCCGACATCACGCCGGAACTACGACCGGCATGGACGATCGCGCTGCTGGCCGCCTTGCTGGCGGACGACAGTCGCTGCACAATACCAGTGCTGTCGATCGTTTTCGAGCGCAGTGGTATCGACAGCTATCACCAGGAACGTATCTACCTGCCGCTACTCGCGCCCGGCCTGCTCGACGATTACATGCTGGCCCATCCCGCCGAGGTGGAAGCAGCCGGCCGCACGCTGTCGGCCGTCGGCCGCATCCAGCTGCTCAAGCGCCTGGGCAGCCACCCGCCGCTGCTGGCTGCCTTCAATACACTGATCATCACCATGGCCGCAGGCGACAGCAAGACCGTGCGCGCAGCAGCCATCCCCCTGATGGACAGCATCGCCCAACCCGCCGCGCTGGCGGCGCTGGCCGAACTGCTGGCTGGCGGCCGCACCGGCGAACGCGCCAACGCCGCCGACCTGCTGGCACGCACCCAGGGCGAGGCCGCGCGCCCGGTGCTGGAGGCGGCGCTGGCGCGGGAAGCCGGCAAAACGGTGCAGCAGGCGATCCAGGCGGCGCTGTCGCGCCTTGGCGCAGCCACCGATGCCGGCGAACTGTCGCTGCCGGAGCCGCCGCCGCTGCCGCCCCCGCCCACCGAGGTGCTGGGCGACGATGCGATTGAGCTGCTGCGGCAGAACCGGCTCGAACTGCTCGAGCGCTACCGCACCGGCGCGGAACAGGAAATTGCCGACAACCGTGACCGCACCCATCCCTACAAATTTGCGCAGGAGAAGTACGCCCGCTACCGCAAGCTGGACGACGGCATGTTGCGCGACGCGATCCTGGCCGTCAATGGCCAAGGTGGCCAAGGTGGCCAAGGTGGCAAGGGCGGCGAGCGGGCCCGCGCGCTGCTGGCCGACCGCGATCTTATGGCCACGCTGGAATTGGGCGGGCGCCTCGAAGCGCGCGCCGACTTCGGCTTGCTGCAAGTACTGCGCCTGACCGTCGGCAGCGGTTTCAATTACTGGGGCTTGTGGACCCGGCCGCTGTTCCAGAACTGGCTGCGGCGCCAGGACCAGGGGCGGGTCGATCTGCGCCAGTTGATGGCGCTGGTAGGGCAATGCGGCGGCGACGTCCGCGCCTTTGGCGCCAGCCTGCTGCGGCCGCACGGCGGCTCGGCCCTGCTCGATCAACTGCCGGCCGACCGCGTGTGGCCGCTGTTTGCCGAGCATCCGGAGCTGATCGATATCGGTCTCGGGCTGGCGCCGGCGAACCTCGACCGCTACTCTCACGACGTAGGCTGCACGCTGGCGGTGCTGGCCACGTTCCCCGTGATTCCACCGCGCTGGGTACCCACGCTGATGGAACTGGCGCTGGGCGAAGGCAAGTCCCACCGCGCGGCCGCCCGCCAGGCCATGGCGCGCATGCCCGACATCGGCAAGCGCGTGGTGGATGCCCTGCAATCGGGTAAACAGGAGCTGCGCATCGAAGCGGCACGCTGGCTGGCCGCGCTCGACTACCGCGCCGGCATCCCGGCGCTGCAGGCGGCGCTCGACAAGGAAACGCGCGAAACTGCCAGCGCCGCCATGATGACCGCGCTTGAACAACTGGGCGTGGATATCGCCGCCTACCTGGCGCCGGAAAAACTGCTGGCGCAGGCGCGCAAAGGCCTCAAGGCCAAGCCGCCGGCCAGCATGGCGTGGCTCGATCTCGACAGCCTGCCCGCCTGCACCTGGGCCGACGGTTCACCGGTCGAGGCAGAGATCATCCGCTGGTGGGTGATCCTGGCCTGCAAGCTCAAGGAACCGGGCGGCAATGCCCTGCTGGAGCGCTACCTGGGCCTGTTATCCAGGCCGTCGGCCGCCGCCCTGGGCACGCTGCTGCTGCACCAGTTCATCACGCGCGACACCGCGCGTCCGCCGCTGGAAGACCTCAACGCCGACGTCGATGCCAGTGTGGACCGGCACTACCAGAACTATCTCGCCTCGATCAAGCGCTATCCCGAGGCTTACGCGGGCCAGGCCAGGCTCACCCTCGAGCAGATGCGCGCCCAGCTGTACGACCAGCTCAAGCGCGAGAAAATGAGCGAGTACCTGGGCACGGCCATCAACGAGAAGGGCATGCTGGCGCTGGTGGCCTGCGTGCCCGGCGCACAGCTGGTGGGCGCCATCCAGCAGTACATGCGCGACCACTACCAGCGCCGCGCCCAGGTCGAAGCGCTGCTGGAGGCAGCCTGCGGATCCAACGACGGCGCCGTGATCCAGTTCGCGCTCGGTATCGCGCGCCGTTACCGCACGGCGTCGGTGCAGGAAAAGGCGCGCATGCTGGTGCAGCGCATCGCTGACCGCAATGGCTGGACCCAGGACGAGCTGGCCGACCGCACCGTACCCACCGGCGGCCTCGATGACAGCGGCCGCATGGCGCTGCAATACGGCAGCCGCGTATTTACCGTCTCGCTCGACGCGGCCCTCAAGCCGGTGCTGCGCAACGAAGAAGGCAAAACGGTGGCCGCACTGCCGGCGCCGCGCCAGGACGACGATGCGGACGCCATCAAGGAAGCCAAACAGCAGTTCGCCGCCTGCAAGAAGGAAGTGAAACAGGTGGTGGACATGCAGACCAGCCGCCTGTACGAGGCCATGTGCGCCGGCCGCCGCTGGCCCGCCGTCGAATGGCGCCAGTACCTGCTGCGCCACCCGGTGGTCGGGCGCCTGGCGCAGCAGTTGGTGTGGGAAGAAGTGGCGATCGATGGCGCAGGCATAGTGGTCACGCGCTGCTTCCGCCCCACCGAGGACGGCAGCCTGATCGACGCCAGCGACGACGAGATCGACCTCGATGACGCGGCGCAGGTACGCCTGGCGCATGGCGCGCTGCTGCCGGCGGCCGCCGCTGCCGCCTGGACCGCGCACTGCAAGGACTACAAACTGACGCCGTTGTTCGCGCAGATGACGCATGCGCTGCCCGCGCAGCGGGACGGCAACACAATCGACGACCGCCTGGGCTGGCTGTCCGACAGTTTCACCCTGCGTGGCGCCTTTGCCAAACGTGGCTACCAGCGCGGCGCGGCGGAAGACGGCGGCGTCTTCTTCGAGTATCACAAGGACTTCGCGGCCAGCAGCCTGGCCGTGGTGATCGAATTTTCGGGCAATAGCCTGCCCGAGGAAAATATCACCGCCGTGCTCAAGTCGCTCTCGTTCCGCCGCCACGGCGCGCACCGCTACGACTACAGCACGGTGCCGCTGGAGCAAGTGCCGCCGGTGCTGCTGGCCGAAGCCTACGGTGACTACCTCGCGGTGGCCGCCGCCTGCACCGGCTTCGACCCGGACTGGGAAAAGAAAACGCCGTGGTAACCAAGGAATGCAATGACTGAACCAACCATCCTGCGCGCCAGCGCCGAACTGCGCTACCGCGAAGAACTCGAGCGCCTGCGCGCGGCCGACAGCGACCAGCGCCCCGCTGGCTGGCGCCTGTCCACGCGCGCGGTGCGCCGCTTCATCCTCGGCGATGCGGCGCTGGACGTGGGCCGCAAGTTCTACGGCGACGACCCGCTGGTGGACCGCGCCATCGTCACGCTGATGGGCCACCAGGGCCTGATGCTGGTGGGAGAGCCGGGCACCGCCAAGTCGCTGCTCTCGGAATTACTCAGTGCGGCCATCAGCGGCGATTCGGCGCTGACCATCCAGGGCACGGCCGGCACCACAGAAGACCACATCAAGTATTCGTGGAATTACGCGCTGCTGCTGGCCGAAGGCCCGAGTTTGCGCGCCATGGTGCCGTCGCCGCTGTACCAGGCCATGGTGGCCGGGCGCATCGTGCGCTTCGAGGAAATCACGCGCTGCCCGCCCGAGATCCAGGACGTGATGATTTCGCTGATGTCGGAAAAGCAGATCATGGTGCCGGAACTGGGCGAACAGGCGCGCGTGCATGCGCAGCGCGGCTTCAACGTCATCGCCACCGCCAACCTGCGCGACCGCGGTGTGCACGAGATGTCGTCCGCGCTCAAGCGCCGCTTCAATTTCGAGACCGTGCGGCCGATCCGCGACCACGACTTCGAGGTGGAACTGGTGATGCAGCAGGTGAAACGCGACCTGGACGGCGCCGGCCTCGGCGCCCAGGTGCGGGTGGAGCGCGACATCGTCGCCCTGCTGGTGACCACGTTCCAGGAACTGCGCGCCGGTCAGACGCGCGAAGGCACGGCCATCAAGACGCCGGACACCGTGATGTCCACCGCCGAAGCGGTCAACGTTGCCTACGCCGCCGCGCTGGAGGCCACCTATTTCGGCAACGGCCAATTGACGCCGCGCGAGATCGCCAACCAGTTGCAAGGCGTGGTCCTCAAGGACAATGCCGACGACCTCAAACGCGTGCAGCATTATTTCGATACCGTGGCGCGCGAACGGGCGCGGCGCGACAGCAACTGGAAGGCGTTCTGCGACGCCGCGCGCAGCCTGTGGCCATAGCGCCGGCACCCGCGCTGGCGGCGCTGGCGCCGCTATTGATCGACGGCGTCCACTTCGCGCTGATCCGCGAAGTGCGCCCCGCCGCCGTGCTGATCGAGGGGCCGGACGACTTCAACGCGCTGCTGCCGCTGCTGCTCGATGCCGCCACCCGGCCGCCGGTCGCGATCCTGGCCCAGGCGACGGCGCCGACCGGCAGGGACGATCCCGACGCGGCACGTTCGGTGTTCTACCCGTTCTGCGACTACAGCCCGGAATGGGTGGCGCTGCACGAAGGCCGCGCGGCCGGTGCGCAACTGGCCTTTATCGACCGCCCGTGGCGCCCCGACGACGATCGCAACGATCGCAACGACAGCGACGACGATGAGGACGTCGGCAACCTGATGTCGGAGCGCTACCTGGCCCACAGCGACTACCTGAAGGCGCTGGCCGCGCGCACCGGTTGCCGCGACCAGGACGAACTTTGGGACCACCTGTTCGAGCTGCGCGACGGCGCCGCCCTGCGCGACTGGCGGCATTTGTTCGCCGACGTCCACGCCTACTGCGCCATGGCGCGCAACGATTACGAGCCGGTGGTGCTTGAAGCCGAGGGCAGCCTGCCGCGCGAACGCCACATGGCCGGGCACCTGCGCGCCTGGCGCGCCAAGGTCGACGGCCCGATCGTGGTGGTGACCGGAGGCTTTCACACCACGGCGCTGCAACGCATGCTGCACGCACCGGAAACGGCGCCTGCGGTGAGAGACATCGGCGCCGGCAAGCGCCTGGGCAGCTGGCTGATCCGTTACAGCTTCGACCGCCTCGACGCCCTGAGCGGCTACGCCTCCGGCATGCCGTCGCCGGCGTATTACCAGCGCGTGTGGGAGAGCGCCAACGCCACCGCAGACGGCCCGCTGTTGGCCGACGTGGCCGCCGGTTGCCTTACCGGCCTGGCGCGCATCAGCCGCGATCTGCGCCTCTCCGAGCAGATTTCCACGGCAGGCGTGCAGGCGGCGGTGGTGCAGGCGGTGCGCCTGGCCGACCTGCGCGGCCACGCGGGACCGGGCCGGCAAGACCTGCTCGACGCCGTGCGCTCGTGCTTCATCAAGGGCGCCATCGACGACGGCACCAGCGGCATGGCAGCCGATATCCACCGCTACCTCGGCGGCAGCAAAATCGGCGATATTCCGCCGTCGTCCGGCTCGCCGCCGTTACTGGAAGATGCACGCCGCACAGCCGCGCACATGCGCATCAACCTCGGCGACAGCACCGCGCGCACCGTGCGCCTGGACCTGTACCGCAAGGACCGCCACCGTGCGCGCAGCCGCTTCCTGCACCTGATGGCGTATCTCGACACGGGCCTGGCGCGGTGGCAATCGGGCCCGGACTTCATCGGCGGCAGCTCGCTCGACCTCCTGATGGAAGAGTGGCGCGTGGCCTGGAGCCCGCTGGTGGAGGCGCGCCTGATCGAATGTTCGCCGCTGGGCGCCACCTTGCAGGCGGTCGCCATGGCGCGGTTGCGCCGCGACCAGGCCGCGCTGGCGGCGCAAGGCCAGGGCCGCTCGGCGTCGGCGGCGGTCAGCCTGCTCACGCGCGCGTGCGTGATCGGCCTTCACCAGCAACTGCCGTCGCTGCTGCAACTGGTCGCCGACCTGCTGGACGAGGACAGCAACGCCGCCTCGGTGATCACGTGCAGCCACCGGTTGCTGCTGCTCTGGCGCGGGCGCGAGCCGCTGGGATTGCAGGAGCATCCGCAACTGCGCGCACTGCTGCTGCAAGCGTGGAACACCGCGCTGTACCTGGTGCCGCAACTGGCGCAGGCCAAGCCTGAAGACGAAGCGGCCGCCATCGGCCACCTGCGCACCCTGCGCACGCTGCACGGCGCCTTGCGCCAGTTGGCAGATGATCGGGAGGTCGGCGCTCCGGCGGCCGGCGTTCCGGCGGCCGGCGCTCCTGCGGCTGAATCTCCGGCAGCCGGCGTCCCGGTGGCTGACGGTCCGGTGGCCGGCGCCCCGGCGGCCAACGCTCCGGTGGCCGGGATCACGGTGGCCGACATCCCGGCAGCGAGTGCGCCCGCGCCGCGCCATACCAGTATCTGGCAACGCCAGTTACAGGCGCTGGCGACGGCCATCGACGGTGCTCCCGGCGTGTGCAGCGCCGCTGCCGCCACGCTGTTCATCGACGGCGCCTGGACCGATACCGAACTGGCGGCGATGCTGCAAGCGAGCTTCGGTCCCGGCGCCCTGCCCGGCGACGCCGTGCGCGGCCTGGCCGGCCTGATGGCGGTGGCGCCGGAGCTGCTGCTCACCCAGTCCGGCCTGCGCGCACAGGTGAGCGCCATCGTGGCCGGCTGGGACGAGCAGACATTCATCGCCTTCCTGCCCGACCTGCGCCAGGCATTCACCCTGCTCAAGCCGCAGGAGACGGCGCACCTGGCCGAGGCGCTGGTCGGTACGCAGCAACTGACGCTGGCCGAAACCCACTACACCGCCACCGAGGCCGACCTGCTGGCCGGCGTGGCGCTGCAAGCGCGGCTGGCCGCCAGCGTGGCGCGCGACGGCCTGGCTGCATGGCTGACCACCGGGGCCACATCATGACCGACACCATGAGCAACCAGCACAACGACAGCGCCAGCGACCCCGAACTGCTGCGCCGCTGGCGCCTGATCCTGGGCCGCTACGCCGGCCAGCCCAACAGCGCCGCAATGAGTCCGCGCGACCAGCAGATCGACCACGCGCTCGACTACCTGTACGGCCGCGAGTACCAGGGGCGCGGCCTGCTGCGCACCCCGGGCAGCGGCGGCTCGCTCGACCCCAGCGCGATCAAGGCGGTGGACTGGTTGCAGCGCACCCGCACGCTGTTCCCGCAGGACGTGTTCGAGCGCATCCAGCAGCACGCGGTGGAAAAATACCAGTTGGCCGAACTGCTGCAAGACCCGGACGTACTGCGTTCGCTGGAACCGAACCAGGCGCTGGCGCGTACCCTGCTCGGCATGCGCGGACGCCTGAGCGCGCAGATGCGCGACGCCGTGCAGGACGTGATCCGCCAGGTGGTCGAGGAAATCACGCGGCGCCTGCGACCGCAGTTCGTCAACGCGCTGGTGGGCCGGCGCAACCGGTTTCGCCGTTCGCAGATGCCCAGCGCGCAGAACTTCGACTGGCGCGCCACCATCGCCGCCAACCTGCGCCACTACGACCTGGCCAGCGGCCGGCTGGTAATTGCGCGGCCGATCTTCAATGCGCGGGTCAAGCGCCACCTGCCGTGGGACGTGATCCTGTGCGTGGACCAGAGCGCGTCGATGCTCGATTCGGTGATGTACAGCGCGGTGGTGGCCGGCATCCTTTCCAGCCTGCCCACGGTCAATGTAAAACTGGTGGTGTTCGATACCAGCGTGGTGGACCTGACCCACCTTGCTGCGGACCCGGTGCAGCTGCTGCTCACGGTGCAACTGGGCGGCGGCACCGACATCGGCCGCGCCATGCAGTATTGCGAAACGCTGGTGCGCACGCCGCAGCGTACAGTGATTGCGCTGATCAGCGATTTCGAGGAAGGTGCGCTACCGGGGCCGCTGCTGGCCAGCGTGCAGCGCATGACCGAAGCGCGCGTCAAAGTACTGGGACTGGCGGCGCTCGATGAAGCGGCGCGACCGGTATACGACCACACCATGGCGCAGCGCCTGGCCGGGCGTGGCGCCGAGGTGGCGGCGCTCACCCCCGCCCATTTCGCCGAATGGCTGGCCGAGGTGATGGCGTGACGGACTGGCTCCATATTTACCGCAACACCGACGACGACACCCTGGCCGCCCTGGGCAGCACGGGCCTGGTAAGGCGCGCCGCCAAGGACGTGGAAGCGGGCAAGGTGGCGTGGGAAACTGCGCCCCACCTGTTGCGCGCGGACGGACAACTGGTGCGCATCGACGCCGGCGGCCCGGCCCGCGCCAGCTGCGACTGCCCCGCACCCGGCGTATGCAAGCACATACTGGCCGCCGTCATCTGGCTGCGTAACGCCGCGCCGGAGCCTGATGAGGCCGATGCTCTGCCTGCCCTGCTGGCCGAAGTAATGGCGCTGGATCCTGCCGCCGTGTTCAAGACCGCCGGCCTGGCCGCCACCCGCAAGGCAGCTGCTCTGCACGCGGCGGAGCATCCAGTGACCTTGTCCGCCACCGCCGGCGCCTTGCTGATCACGCTGCCGTCGCTCGACATCACCTGCCGCTACATTGGCGGCGCCGGCTTTGCCGGCATGGTGTCGGAAGCGCCGGCCGCGTCGCGCGCGGCGGTGCACATCCTGGCGCTGGCTGCCGTCTGGCGCCAGCAGGGCCGCGCCATCGCCTGGCAGGCGCCGTCCAGGTCCGCTGCAGCTGCGGCGCTCGATGATGATGCCGGCCTGTCCGCCGACGAACAGCGCTTCATCGAACGCTTGCGCACGCTGGTGCTGGCCGCGTTCGAGGACGGCTGGTCGCACGTGAGCGAGATCGTACCGGCGCAGTTGCGCGCGCTGGCCATGTCGGCGCGGGTGGAATCGTTCCCGCGCCTGGCCGGCATGCTGCGCACGCTGGCCGGCACCGCCAGCTTGCTGGTGGAGCGCGACGCCGGCGCCGACGAGCAGCAGGCGATCCGCCTGGCCACCCGCATCTACGCCCTCACCCACGCGCTGGAATCTGCCCGCGGTGAGCTGCTGCGCGAGCTGCGTGGCCGCGAGCGCCGCAGTTTCGACGGCAACCAGGCGCTGGAACTGCTGCCGCTGGGCGCCCACTGGTGGGAGCAGCGCGGCGGCGCACGCGGCTTGAGCATCGCGTTCTGGAACCCCGCCGCGCAGGGCGTGATGCAGGCGGTGCTGGCGCGCCGCGACCACGCCGACCGCCACTTCAACCGGGAACTGGCCTGGAGCACGGCAAGCCTGTGGCAAGGCGCAGGCGCGGCGGCCACGCTGGCCGGTGGCGCGCTGACGCTGGAACAGGCGCGCATATCCGACGACTTGCGCCTGGGCCTGAGCATGGAGACCCGCGCCAGCGTGCAGCCGCCCTGGCGCGCCAATGACGAGCGCTGGACCGGCGCCGGCTACGACGACTGGAATATTCTGGCCGATGCCCTGCGCGCCAGCGCCGGCTTGCGCGGCGAGGCGCTCGACTGCGTACTGCTCAAGCCCACACGCTGCGATACGCCGCGCCTCGACGAAGCGCGCCAGACCTTCGACTGGACCTTGCGCGACAGCAGCGGCGCGGCGCTGGCGCTGCAACTGCCATGCGACCCCGTGCACCATCAGCGCATTGGCAACCTGGAGGACTGGGTGGTAAACGGCGCGCCGATCCGCGCCGTACTGGCGCGTTATGAGCGCAGCCTGCAGGGCGGCCGGCTCGAACCGCTGACATTGATAATCGAAACGGCCGGCGTGCTGCGCGCAGTTTCGCTCGACTACGAAGGCGCGCCAGCCAGTGCGGCCAGAAGCGCACCGCTGCTGCAACGACTGGCGCGCCTGTTCGGCGCCAGGCCGGCTGCCGATACGGCAGCCGACATCACACCCGAATCCATCGAGACCGCCACCCACGCCGGCTGGATCGGCGCCATGCAACAACTGCTGGAAAACCAGGCCATGAGCGGCAGGCTGCATGTGCCGGGGGCGGACCGCCAGCGCCTGGTCGCGCTGCGCGCCAGCCTGCGCGCGAGCGGCGTCGATCTGCTGGCGGACGCGCTGACGCGCTATCTCGACCAGCCAGACACCGCGCGCGGCATCGCCCTGCTCTACCTGTGTCTGACCTGCGCCGAGCTAGGAGGTTAGCGGTACCTCCAGGCGCACCTCGGTGCCACCACCGGCGCGGCGGCTGATGCGCAAGCTGGCTTTGACCAGGTGCGCGCGCTCGCGCATGCCGGCCAGGCCCCAGTGGCCGTGCGGCGCACCGTTGGCCAGCACCTGGTCGTCGATGCCGCATCCGGCATCGAGCACGCGCAGTTGCACGCTATCCGGCGCGTAGCGCAGCGCGACGTGCACCACCACTGCGCCGGAATGGCGGCAGGCATTGTGCAGCGCCTCGAGCGCAATCGCATGCACTTCGTGCTGCACACTGTCGGACAGCGGCACCGGCTTGCCCTGCTGCTCGACATGCACGGTCACGCCGTACTGCTGGCCGCAGGCGGCAGCCGCTTCTTCCAGCGCCCGCTGCAGGCCCGGTTGCGCGTCGTCACCCGAGCGCAGCGCCCAGACCTGTTCGCGCCCTTCCAGCAGCACCGCGTCGGCGGTATCGAGTGCGTTGTCGATTTCGCGTTGCAGAGGATCGTCGGTGGCGATGCCATGCTTGATGCGATCAAAACGCATGATCAGCGCCTGCACGCTTTGCAGGAAGCTGTCGTGCAGGGTGCGGGCGATGCGGGTACGCTCGTCGAGGCGCTCCTGCATGCGCTCGGCCACGCGCGCCGTCGCCAGTTGCACGCGCCAGCGGAACAGGCCATAGCCGGCCAGCGCCAGCACCAGTGCGCAAAGCAGCTTGAACCACAGCGTCTGCACGAAAGTCGGGGCGATCGCCACATCGAGCGTGGCCGGCCGCGTGCTCCACACGCCGTCCTCGTTCGAGGCCAGCACCTCGAAGCGGTAGTCACCCGGTCCCATGTTGGTATAGAAAGCCTGGCGCCGGGTGCCGGCGTCGCGCCAGCCATCTTCCAGTCCCACCAGGCGGTAGCGGAAGCGAGCGCGCTCGGGGATGGTCAGCACAGCGGCGGTGAAATCGAGTTCGATGTTTTCGGTACCGGCGGGCAGGCGCGCGGCGCCATTGAGCGGGTAGGAACGGCCTTCCGCGCGCAGGCCGATCACCTGCGGCGTGGGCATCAGCGGATTATGGGTGATGTGGCGGGGATCGATCCAGCCGACATAGGAGCTGGACGCGTACCAGATATGGCCGTCGCTGCTTTCCGCCAGTGTGGGAATGGGGCGCAGCTGCGTGGCGATGCCGCCATAGCCATCGAGGTAATCGAAGCGCTCCATGGGCACCGCCACCGTCGCTGCGCCGTTTGCCAGCGCGGCAGCCACGTCGGGCGCACGGATATGCGCCAGGCCGCCCACGCCATGCAACCACAAGTCGCCAACAGCGTTTTCCACGATGCCCGACACGCCGAACAGTTCGGCGCTGCCCGCATCGCGCAACATGGCGAAGCGCTTGCCGTTCCAGTGTGCGAAGCCATGGTCGCCGCCAACCCACAGGTGCTCGCCACGGCTGTTGATGGCGAGGATATTACCGGCGGCCAGGCCTTCGCCGGCGCCCAGCTGGCGCAGCGCGCCATCGGCCGCCAGCACCGCCATGGCGTTTTCCGGATAGCCGAACCAGAGCCGTCCCTGTGCGTCGGCATGCAGCGAGATCGCCGTGCGCGCCGCCAGTTCCGGCGCCGCCGGCCGCCCCCAAACGCCCGCCTTGAACGTATGGATGCCGTGGCCGATGATCGAGAGCCACAGCGTGCCGTCGCCATCCATCGCCATGGCCTGCACCGCCATGCTGGCCGGCCCGCTCGGCAATGACCAGCGCCGATATCGGCCATCGCGAACCTGCCACAGCGCGCCCTCTGCCGCGAACCACGCGCTGCCATCGGGTGCGCGGACGCTGGCTGTCGGGCTGTGGATCGGTGTGGCAAAGCGGCGGCCATCCTGGCCGACCCGGTACAGGGTATCGTCGAAGCCGATAATGCCCGGCGTGCTGCCCATCCATAACTCGCCGTGCGCGCCGGCCAGTACGCTCATGAACGCGGTCTGGGCACTGCCCCACTCCAGCCGGTTGATGCGGCCGTGGCTGAGGCGATCCACGCCACCTTCCGTGGTCAGCCAGGTATTGCCTTCGCGGTCCGTGAACTGGGCGTGGACATTGCGGCCACTGAAGCCGCCTTCAATCGCATAGGCGCTGCGGGCAGGATCCGACGGATCGACCTGGTACAACCCCTGCGGGGTCATGATCAACAATGTACCGTCTTTTTTCTCGAAGACGTCCAGCCGTTGCCGGGTAAAGTGCGGCAGCGCCAGTGGCCGTACCGTCTCGGTCACGGCATCGAAAATGAACAACGCCCGGTGCTCGGTCTTGAGCAGGATGGTGCCGTCGGGACGAAGGTCGCCGCTATCGATGGCGGGCAAGCCAGATATACCCGATATGCGCCGGAAGCGCTGGCTGCCCGGCTGCCTGATGTACAGGCCCGTATCCCCGTACGCCAGCAAGGCGCCATTGGGCGCCACCGTAAAATGGCTGAAATTGCCCGGTGCGATGCCCTCGGCGGCGCCTATGGCGGCCCACCGCTGGCCATCGCGGCGGAACACGCCCACGTACGTCGCCGCCCACATCACCCCGTCCGGGGTGCGGGCCAGTTCCTGCGTGGTACGCGCCGGCAGGCCTTGCGCCTCGCGATAGTGCGTTACCGCGCCGTGCTCGAACACGCTCGCACCACCGAAACGGTAGCCCACCCACAGCGCGTCGCCATACGCGGCCACCGTCGATACATCGGTTGCCAGCAGCTTGTTGCCATCGACCGCATCGACGCGGTCGAAGCGCACCCCGTCAAACCGGTGCAGCCCCTCGTAATTGGCAAACCACAGCATGCCACGGCTGTCCTGCGCCATGGCGATCGCAGCCGACGGCGCCCCATCACGCTTGCGCCAGGCGACATGCTGCAAGGTGCTCTGCCGGTACGGCGCAACCGGCACTTCGACCTGCCCTCTGTCGAAGACCTGCGGCGGCGGTGGCGCGGGCGTCGCGTGGCCGATGGCCGGCGCAAGTGCCAGCAGAAGCAGCACGGGGCGCGCGGCCAGCCGCAGTGCGCGTAGGACAGTGGAACCATGTGATGTTGTGACGAGGGAGGCCACGCATTATAGACCGACAGGGAATTTAGAAGCTCCCCTCTAATTAATAAATTCCACATGGAAATTACTTTTCCAACAAGAAATATTCAATTACTATTACTTTTCCTCAATATGTACAAAAAATATAATCAATGAAGAATTTATCGTTCAAGCAAAAACTATGGCTGCCCCTGATACTGAGTCTGCTCTGCATCTTTGTCATTTTTGTCCACGGCGCGATCCAGACGCGCGATCTGCGCATGGAGGAGCGCCAGAAGGATCTCACCAACGTCAACCAGGTGGGCCTGAGCATCGTCAAGCATTTTGATGCGCAGGTCACCGCCGGCCAGATCACGAAAGAAGAAGCCCAGCGCCGCGCCATCGACGTTGTGCGTTCGCTGCGTTTCGGCGAAGACGGCTACACCGCCATCGCCAGCAAGGACATGATCTCGCTGATGAATCCGTTCGCGCCGCAAAACAACGGCAAGGACATGAGCGGCTTCAAGGACATCAACAACTATTACCTGTACCGCGAAATCGCCGCCGCTGGCGCCAGCACCGCCGGTTCCGGCTACGTGCGCTACGTGTGGCCGCGCCCGGGCGGCAAGGAGCCGCTGCCGAAGACCAGCCGCGTGGACCGCTACGGCCCGTGGGGCTGGGACCTGATCACCGGCGTGTACATGGACGACATCGACCGCGCCTTCAAGGCCGAACTGCTGCAATCGGGCAGCGTGTTGTTGGGCGTGACGCTGCTGCTGGGCTTTATCGTCACCCGCATCAACCAGAGCCTGCGCCAAACCATCGGCGGCGAACCGGCGCTGGTGCGCGAAGCGGCCGGTCGCATCGCCAGCGGCGACTTCAGCGTGCCGATCCATGTCGACGCACGCGACGACAGCAGCATCTTCTTCGGCATGAAGAGCATGCAAACCCAGCTCGCCAGCACCATCGGCGACATCCGCCGCAGCGCCGACACCATCGCCCTCGCCTCGTCCGAAATCGCCAGCGGCAATATGGACCTGTCGGCCCGCACCGAGTCGCAAGCCAGTTCGCTCGAACAGACCGCCGCCTCGATGGAAGAGCTGACCGCCACCGTCAACCAGAACGCCGTCAACGCCCGGCAGGCCAACGACATGGTGATCTCGGCCGCCGACGTGGCCGGCAAGGGTGGCGCCGTGGTCGCCAAGGTGGTGCAGACCATGGACGCCATCAACACCTCGGCCACGCGCATCGTCGATATCATCAGCGTGATCGACGGCATCGCCTTCCAGACCAACATCCTGGCCCTGAACGCAGCCGTCGAAGCGGCCCGCGCCGGCGAGCAAGGCCGCGGCTTCGCAGTGGTTGCGAGCGAAGTGCGCAACCTGGCGCAGCGCAGCGCTGCCGCCGCCAAGGAGATCAAGACCCTGATCGGCGATTCGGTCGACAGCATCAAGGTAGGCAGCGAACTGGTGGCCGAAGCTGGCGCCACGATGGACCAGATCGTGGCCAGCGTTTCGCGCGTGACCAGCATCATGACCGCGATTACCGCCGCCTCGCACGAGCAAAGCATCGGCATCGGCCACGTCAACCAGGCCATTACCGAGATGGACGCGGTGACCCAGCAGAACGCCGCGCTGGTGGAAGAAGCGGCATCCGCCTCGGCCAGCATGCAGGACCAGGCAGGCATGCTGGCGCAACTGGTGCTGCGCTTCCGGCTCGACCAGGCCGAGCGCAAGGTCGCGCTGCTGCGCTAAGGAGCTTGATCCGTCAGCGCCGTTCGAACCAGGCCATGAAGGCATCGTATTCCTGCTGCGCCTCGGGCACTGGCCGGCCTTCCGGCACCAACTCGTGTCCAGCCAATGGAATGCGGCGGAACGTCACGTCCCGGCCCTGGGTGCGCAGCTGGGCATACAGCACTTCGGTCGACAGGATCGGCACGCTGTCGTCCTGCATGCCGCTGGCGAGGTACACGCGCGCCTTCGAGTGCGCCAGGTTAGTCGCCGTGGACTGCGCAAAGAAACTGCTCCAGCGCAGGTACGAGTGGCCCCAGGCGAACTTGCTGGTGCTGTTCGGATCGGCAGCGATTGCGCTGTAGGTCCGGTCCAGTTCCTGCAGCAGTTTGAGCTTGTCGTCGTCGCTGCCGTTCGAGCGATAGATGTTGGCGGCGAAGTCGTAGAGCTGGGTCGGTCCGTTGGCAGCGATGAGCACCACGTCCGTCACCTCCGCCAGTTCACGCGCCAGTCCGGCGGCCATGGGTGCGCCTTCCGACATCCCGATCACCAGCACGCGTCGCGCGTCGACTTCGGGCCGCAACAATGCGTGGCGCACCGCCTGCTTGAGCGTCGCCAGCCACGTGTCGTAGGAGAAGTGCTGGTTGAAGTCGCCGGCGCAGCCGACTGCCGAACCGGGGTCGCCCTGCTGCGGTTCGTCCGACTGGAAAGGCTTGTCCACGGCCATGACGGCATAGCGCTTTTCGGCCGCGAGCGGTATCCACGAATAGATGTTCGAAGAGCGGTTGGCCGTACCCAGTCCGGCGAACGGCGGGACGCACCCCGAGCCCTGGATATACAGGACCAGCGGCGCCTTGTGCGCCGGTTTGGAGAGGTAGTAGCGCACCGGAGCGCTGTCACCGCCGTGCAAGGTGATCCGCGCGAACGAAAACGTCTTGAACTCGAACTGCTCTTCCTTGACGGCGGCGGGGGCGGCGCTGGCTGAGGCATATAACAGTGTGCAGGCGAAGAAAAGACTGGTGCAGGACGCGGTGACGCGAGTTGTGAGGGCGAGCATGGAGGGCTTTGTTAATCGAAATAGCTATTTTGCCGGAAAAACCATTTGGCAGGACAAAGTTGAAATACGAATGTGAATCGCGCCTTGTGAATTGACTTCATGCAGCTATGTGTATGCATTGAATGTGCAATGTACATACACTACAATAAAATCTGCTATTCGCCGAAGTTCGACTTTTTAAAAGGTGCCATGATGTCCAAGGAAGTACAGATGACTTTCCGCGTCGAGTCTGAATTGCGCACGGATTTTGCAGCAGCAGCTGCTGCAGAAGATCGCCCCGCTGCCCAATTATTGCGAGAGTTTATGCGGACATATGTCAACCAGTCGAAACAAAAGCTGCTTACCACGGCTAACGATAACGTTTCGCCCGCTGAGAAGCGGCGCAGGGAGCAGGCCGTTAACTTTGCCCGTGCGTCCGTAGGACTGGAAGGCTTCAAGCCGTCACCGGCAGCGGAAGCCAGCGCCCGACAATTCATTAATGGTCGAGTCAACATGGCTGAATTAGTAAAGCCAATCAAAGACGCCGAATAAGCCATGAGCAATAAATCGTTGACCGACGAGCAGCGCGAACAACTTGAAGCCGACTTCACTTTCAAAAGAATTTACGAACTTGAGCTATACCCGGTGCAAGGAAAATTCGACGCAAGCCACTTGCGCGAAGTCAACCGCCGAATTTTTCAAGACCTGCCCGGCGCCGGCTTTGATCACGTCACCCCAGGCGAATATCGGAAGCCGGTGCCTGATGGCCGAGACTGGATGAAGCAGCGCGGCCTATCGACCGTGAACGGCCAATTCTTTGTAGCCTACTCACGTATGGACGCGCTCGCAATTAACCGGATTGACATCGCGCTTGCTACGGCCACGCCCGCCGAACTTCGCAATTTGAAGACATCGGCATTCACGGCGCGACTTGCAACACTTTACACGGAGCTTGATTACCTTCATCCGTTCAGTGACGGCAACAGCCGAACCTTGCGAACCTTCACCAGGCAACTCGCCAGGGAAGCGGGCTATCAACTGGAGTGGGAACGTTTTGGAGGTAGCGAGGTTGCCCGCGACCTCCTGTACATCGCACGTGACCGCAGTGTCAACGAACTCGCAAAACCGCATGTTCAACACGAAAACACCATGCGCAAAATCATTTTTACTCGTGACCGACTGGACGGCAATCTAGACTTGCCGGACTTACTGCGCGATGTGGTTCGTCCTGGCCGCGCGGTAGCTTTCGAGAGAAGTCCCGAAGCGCAAGCGTTGGAAGATTATCCAGAACTGAAAGAGGCATACAAAACGATCCACGAGGCCGCGCGGTATTTTGCGACCAAATGGCCAGGCAAGGTCGCGGCGCAAGAGCAAGCAATTCAGACTGTGATGAACCACGTTCAGGAGCGTTTGAACGCTGGCGAAACGACAGATTTTTGCAATTCCTAAAATGGAAAAAACCTCGCCCTTCTTTGCAAAGGTGCGGGCTTCTGCTATTACCTGGTGCTTGCCGGAATCGAATTCCGCTATGGCGCACCTCCCCCAGAGACCAAATGTCCCTCGCTTGTCCCTCAGGCGGACTCTTGTTCGCCAGTATGGTTCCCGGCGTGCTCTGGAGCAATTGAACGTGGCCAATTTCCGAGCTGCTTGGGCGTTGGACTGGGGGGCTGGAGGAAAGTTCAAATTTTTTTCGCTTCAGCTCGCATCAGGTGATATTTGGTGAATATTTCGTAGATGCAAAGATGATATCCTGAAAGCTAGCCTAATTCGGAGCACCGAAAGCGGCTAGGAGCCCTCATTCCTCCTCGCCGCACAAAATCCGAAATTGAACGCCCCTGTGGCGCCTGCGGGCGTAGCAGGAACACGGATGAGGGTCGAAGGCATGATGGTCGCGTAGAGCACTGCTCGCCTGTAACAAGCAAGCCCAACTGGAATCCCTTATGCGCGTTGAAACTTTTTCGTTCACCAGACCATACTGGTCCTTTAATTGGAGACTCGATCCTGAGGAGCTATCTGTTCGACTGTCTGAATGGTTGCGCGATCACCAGGATATTACTATCCAAAAAATACACCACAATGTATTAGGTGGATTTTGGCACCCACCTCAGCTAATTATCACAATCTACTTTAGATAAATAGCGAAAAAATCTAATTATGTATTGCGGACCGACGTTTGATTAATGTTGACCAGCGGCTACCAGAAATTCGCGAACCGATATTTGCGCACAATTCCCCACACTGGATAGAATCCTGAACTCCCAGTTTGGACAGCGGCTCATCGGAGACGGCGGTGATATTTTTGCGTTGGCAACGTGATGCGCAGGCGTGACCGACTGACAACGGCCAGCAGCAGACCGTCACAAGATGAACATGAAGAACAACGAGAAAACACCCAAAGCTTGGCAGGTAAAAATTCTTGCCGATTGCGAACGCATTTTGCAGCGGCAATTGACTGATGTCGAAAAAAGCTTCGTGCGAGGTCGTGACGGCTTTGTGGCGCTTGAGATGATTGAAGATTCCATATCTCAGATGGGGGCTATGGAACTAACCTCGTACTTGAATTCCGGCCACTGCGGCTGACGGCCAGGGGCAGACCTTCGTTTTGTCCAATTTATAGGAATCCATACTAACTGGCGAAGAAATATCAGGTGCAGGAGGCGTCGAATAGCGCCTCGATTGCAGTGGAGGAAGGAGTGGGCCGGTGGTGTGGCTATAAGGCTTAGCGGGCGTGTCACAAGCGTTGTGATAATCTGTTGCTCTTCCGTTGAGTAAAATATTAATATTGTCGCACGTGGTTCATAAATTAATTGTGCATTAATCATTTGAGGGTTATTGAATGCTTCGCGTGCGTGGTGCTGTAAACCCCCTCCAATCTTGCTACTTTTTATATAAAATGGTCATCTTATGAATGAAGGTTTATCTCAGTTATTGCGTAAGTTTACTTTGCATGGCCTACATGGCTACAAGGATTTAAGCATAGAATGCGGCGATGTTGCCTCGATTGTTTTGGCCGAAAATGGTGTGGGAAAAACCACGCTTCTCAATACTCTTTATGCACTTTTATCGGGTCGCATATCTCGATTGGCGTCGATTGACTTTGAAGGCGCCACCCTGGAATTCGATAATTTATCTCTTGAATTTTCTCGGTCGCAAGCGTTTAATGCAGCAGAGCAAAAGGATACCGTGCTTTTTAAACGGCGTTTTGCTCGGGAGATGATGGAGTATATTCCTGCTGATGATCTATTTGAATTGTTGAAGACTTATGCTGAGGGACGAAGCCGTTTGGAACTTCGACGACACCCGTGGGTACAACGAATCTTCAGATCGAGTCCCTGGGACTACGATGAAATATTTATGCGCTTGAATCGCCTTAAGTCCTTAATGTATAACGGAACATACATCGACGAATTTAAGAAAAATGTTTCCGCTGCCATGGGGAACACAAGCGTACTTTATTTGCCAACTTATCGACGTATTGAAGCCACTTTTGATGACGTATCATTTCGACGCTCATCTGCTGATAGAGCAGCTGCGTCTGACGAAGAGGCTGAAGCTGATCAGCTTATCTATTTCGGCTTAGGTGACGTGGAAGAAAAGTTGGAGAAGATGACTCGATTTATTCAACAATCGATGTTTGAGGCGTATTCAAAGTTGAGCGGAAACATGTTAGATGTTTTATTAGGTATGCGGCAAGTCGAGCTTCCACTTGAACAGCCACTCGATTTAGAACTTGTTCGAGTAATGTTAGGCCGACTAGGTAAGAGCAATAATCTGACTGATGCGGACCTTGAACGTGCACTGCGGAACACTAATGTAACCTCTGAACGTTATCAGCCATTGACGTATTTCTTACGCCAGCTACTAACAAGTTACGAAGCATCTCGACCACAAGAGCTTGCGCTTGAGGCTTTTGTTAGGGTAATTAATGGATATTTTGAGACTGCTGAAACTGATAAAAGGCTTCGATTTGACAAGGAAAAATTAAAGGTCGAGGTTTGGCATGATGCCCTTAAGACTTCGTTGCCTTTTGGCAGTCTAAGTTCCGGTGAAAAACAGATTGTAAGTGTTTTTTCTCGACTTCTTCTTGATACAGGAAAGAAATATATAATTCTAATAGATGAGCCAGAGCTATCGCTTTCAATAGAATGGCAGCGCCAATTTTTGCCAGATATTCTTAAGGCAACTAGCTGTCACCAATTGATTGCGATTACTCATTCACCGTTCGTCTTTGAGAATGAACTAGATCAATATGCTCGCTCTATCTCTGTGAGCAACAAGATTCGTGGAAATTAAAATATGGATCGTGTAGATCAATTACGCGCGGCACGCAATTCACCTCATGTAACTTTTGCTGAATATACTAAACTTCGAGCAAAATCTGATGAATTGATATTGGTGTTCGAGGGAAAACAGTGTCCAATGGCTTATATAGGTTGGTTACAGCATCGGATTGTTGCCAATTCTTCTTTGGCAGGGCAAATTATCGCTAGAGGGAAAAAGAATGTGCTGGCACTTAGGGATATAATTAAAGGTAATTGTCAAACCAGTAATGATAAAAATTTATACTTTGTAGATAAAGACTATGATTCAACCCCAACCGCCTCATCATTCCTTGATGTTTATGTGACTCAAGGTTACTCGGTAGAAAATGAATTAATTAAATGGCCGATATTGGATTCTTTTATGCGTGCCTATTTTGATATTGCTGACGGGGAAGATCAGGAGGGGCTTCTAAGTGCTAAGCAGAATTTTGAATCATTATTTCAGAGCTACATAAATGAAGCCAAGCAATTGCATCAAATTGTGTACATTTGTAGAACCAAGAAAATAACTTGCTACCCTGGAGATTCTATCTTTTCATTTTTGCATGTTGACTGGCTGAATGGGAAGGTACAGCGTTCGTATCAAACGCTGGATGAGCTTTTCCAGTTATTGAAAATAAAGGAGGTCGATTTCCCGGCTGTAGTATCTGAAATGCAAGCTGAAGTCAGCTTCCATGAACTGGAGCCTAGGATGGATTGGCGGGGTAAATTTCATTTTAGCTTAATACGTGGTTTCCTAGTTTATTTGAAGGACGCAAGGACTACAGGTTCGTTGCCATTCAAGAGAGCCGCGAAAGTTAATAGTGATCCCTCGGTCCCGAATTTAATGGGCATTTTGGCAAGCTTATGTGAGCGCCCCCCCTGCCTAGCGTCATTTTTTGATTTGTATGTCCTGAAGCATACTGACTCGGAATCATTGCTTCCCCAGTAATTGTCGGGGTGGGTAATTATAATTGGTACTTATTTTTAGGCGACTGCTACTGAATGCCACCTCGGTTGCTGTTCGGCTTTCAGCAGCGGCATGCCCTAGACATGCATCATTTTTTTGGCAACAATGAAACGGCAGCGACTATTTCGTCTCAGTTGGGTCGGTCAAGTCTCAATACCGACGCAGCAATAATCGAGAATTGACTGAATTAACACAGCGTCGCCAATTTGGATATGGCTTAACGATTTTGGTTGCCACATCTCTTGAACTTCCGCTTTGGGGCGTTACCGGACCTTGAATATCTTCACGCCCCCTCGCCGTTTGTCAGGTCACCGGCCACATAGCACCAATCCATCGCAGTCAACTGCTCAATAAACGGATGTTCAACTTCGTCCAATTTCCAATCCGCAAATATACAATCCAATCGTTAAGCCATTGATTTCATTGATACTATAGAAAAAAGTAACATCCAAAACCATCCGATTCCATCCGTTTAGGCGCGGCTCATACCTTGGGGCCGAGTCGGTAAGCGGCGGTGCGGCCCGCCCCTTCCAACAACAGCAGTTCATTCATCTTCATCCGCTTGAGCAGGTCTTTTGCTTGCCCCTCGGATAAACGGCAAAGTTCAATCACTTCGGCGCGTCGAATTGCGCCATGCTGGCGCACATAGCTCAGTACCAGCTGCTCATGCTGGAGATTGCTAAAACCCATCTGCCGGGTGTAAGCAGCCTTGCCTCCTTCGGCCGTATAAACGCCGGCTGCAAGCGTATAGGTGCGGCCACGCGTCGTGCCATGGGCTTGCACAAGGCCAGCCTCCACCAAAGCCTCCAGGGTGCGCTTCGCTTGCGCCGACTCGCGCTGGATATGAATGGCCAGTTCCTTGGTCGTCAGGCGCTTCAGACCACGCAGTGCCGCCAGGGCGATCAGGCTGTCGATCGGCAAAGCACTGCCGCGCCGCCACTCTTCCTCGACCACGCGCTTCAGGAAAGCCTCGTCGGCGTCCGTCGTGGCCAGGCGAAGGATAACGCTGGTGGCATCGGTGCGCCGGTAGTCCGGCTCGGGACGCCCGAAGCGCAACATGCCGCGATAGATTTTATCGACGCCACGCCGCGAACGCTCGACCACGCCGATGCGCTTCATCGCGTCGGCCAGTCTGCGATTGCGCGGGCGCGGTTCTGTAGTCAACAACTTCGCCAGCGTTACGCCATCCATTAGGCAACCCGCTCGTAGCCTGTTCGTAGCTCATTCGTAGCCTACTCGTAGCTCATTCGTAGCTCATTCGCAGCCTGTTCGTAGCTCATTTGTAGCCCGTTCGTGCCCTGCCGAAAAACAGCAGGAGGCATTACACCCTCTGGTGACCGTCATCCTGGCCTGGTGCGGGGAGTCCCCGCGCCCCTGCCGATCTATCACACATCACGCAACCTCCGGTTGGGCCGCAAAGCCGCGCCAGCGCTGGCTTTGCGCGTTTACGTGTCTCAGCTCTCTGTTATACAAGCCTCCCCCGATTGAACCGCAAAGCCGCACCAGCACTCGCTTTGCGGCCGATTTTCGCGTTAACACGCACCGGTCTTCGGCGAAACGGTTTGACGCCAGGGAGAATTAGCCGCAGAGGCTACAGGCCTGCAACTGCTTGAGCAAATCGCCAGCACTGGTCACGCGTGGGCCTTTGTCGGCAAGGCGCGGGAGTTGCTGTCGTCACGGCCACTTGTCGCGATCGGTGCTGGCCGGTACATGCTGATCACCGCCCACCATGCCGGTGACGATAGGCATCCAGTCGCGCAAGCGTTGAGCATTGCTGCCGTTCAGGCCACCCGGCCTCGCAGAGCAGGATTCCGTTGAGCACGAAGTGCGAATAAGGAGTTGTGATGGAGGAATACACGCTCGCGTGTAGGCCTACATCACCTATCCTGCCCGGCTCTCAGCGTCGATTGATTCACGAACGTGTCCGGTAAGTTGTCCGGTTTGAGCGCGGTTTTGGCAAGGTTTTGACCGGGAGGAAAATACCCCGATACGGTACATATTGCTCATTGGGTTGCAGCGATGCGGCGCGGTGGGTGTCCGCTACCGCCGGCGGTATCTGGTACGGCTCTTCCGCCGCCCTGCCAGGTGCGTGCGGCGCCGCTGCTGCATGACGGCGCCGACGTTCCTGCTGGCGCGAGCCTGTCGGCGCACCGCGCCCACCGTCATCAACTGGCGTGCTGCCGCCCTGCTCATGCGGCATATTGGCGGCGTGGATGGGTTGTATCTGCGTACTGCCGATGTCCGCGCTCATCATGGCCCGGCCTCGCGGCAATGTCGTCTTGCCAAGCCGCAGCTTCCGGGCTCATCAAATAGCAATAATAATATTACTCTTCTTCTTACTCTTCTTCTTACTCTTATTCTTATTCTTATTCTTCTTATTACTGCTGGCCTCAGACGGCCGCAGCTTTGTTCTGGATGAGCACGGCTCAGCGGACTGAGGCATATCGGCAGCCGGGCTGTGCCGGTGCGGTGCGGGTAGGTCGGCGGATGATGCCGTGGGTAAAAGATTCAAACAGGAAGTTAAAACACCAGTTTCCTTTTCGCAGCATTGGGCAAACTCAAGCGTGCGCCATTTTTCCGGCGCAATTCGCTACAAGCTGGCGCTGTGACAAACCCCGCTGGCAGTCAGCGCCCTACTTTGTCGTTAGACCTGCCGCGACGAGGAGACACCGCATGAACACCAGCCACACCGACAACCCGCCCGGCACTGCGCGCCTGCTGCGCATCCGCGAGGTGCTGCACCTGTGCGGGCTGTCGCGCGCCACTTTGTACCGCGAGATCAAGCTGCACACCTTCCCTGCCCCGGTCAAGCTGTCGGCGCGGTCGGTGGGATGGTTGCAGGAAGATGTGGCGCAGTGGCTCGAGGCACGCATTGCCCAGCGCGGACCGGCGTATGACGCGGCGCCGCGCCCAAGCCCGGGCGCGGCGAAGGAGAGCGCTGCTACTGCGGACCGGGACCGGTCACCGCACGAAGGGAAATGACGTCGGCGCCGGTGCGCAGCTTGTCCAGGTAATCGGCCCAGCGCTGCATCATCGCGGCGCGTGCTGGCAGGTGCGCGGTGCGGTTGTAGGCGCGGCCATTCGGGTCGATCACGCGGTGCGCCAGCTGGTGCTCGATCAGGTCCACGCGCTCGCCCAGCACTTCGTCCATGATCGTGCGCGCCGTGGCGCGGAAGCCGTGCGCCGTCATCACTTCCTTGGCAAAGCCCATGCCGCGCAAGGCCGCGTTGATCGTGTTCTCGCTCATGCAGGCCTGCTCGGTGCGCAGGCTGGGGAACACGTACTTGCCGTGTCCCGTGATGCGGCGCAGCTGGCGCAGGATCTCCAGCGCCTGGGTGGACAGCGGCACCATGTGCTCCATGCGCATTTTCATCTTGGCGGCCGGGATGCGCCACGCGGCGCCGTCAAGATCGAATTCGCGCCATTCTGCGGCGCGCAATTCGCCCGGACGTACAAACACCAGCGGCGCCAGTTTTAACGCCGACACGGGCACGATATGGCCGTTGTAGGCGTGGATGGCGCGCAGCAGCACCGCCAGTTCCTTCGGCTCGGTGATCGCGGCAAAATTGGTGCGCGGGACGGCGATCAGCGCGCCCTTCAAATCGGGCGTGACGTCGCGCTCCGACCAGCCGATCGCCACGCCATGGCGCAGCACCTGGCCGCACAGCTGCTTGATGCGGTGGGCCGAATCGACGGCGCCGCGCGCCTCCACCCGCTGCACCACACCCAGTACGTCGCGCGGCTTGATGGCCGATACCGGCAGGCTGCCGATGTACGGGAACACGTCGTGCTCCAGCCACGCCAGCACCTTCTCCTGGGTGGCGGTGCTGCGGCTGGCGTCCATCTTCGCCAGCCACAGGAGCGCCAGTGCGCGAAAGGTGTTTTGCGAATCCTGGCGGCGCTGCTGCTCGTACGGATCGATAACCGGCGCCCGCGGATCGACACCGGCGCGCAGCAGCTTGCGGGCGTCGGCGCATAACTCGCGCGCCTCGGCCAGCGACACCTCCGGGTAGATGCCAAGGGCCAGCGTCTTGTGCCGGCCGTCGAAGCGGTAGTTCATCCGCCAATACTTGTTGGACTCCTTGACCAGCAGGTACAGCGCGCGGCCGTCGCTGTATTTGTCGCCACTGGGCTTGCCGGAATGCTTGAGTTTCCGGATAAAAAGGTCGGTGAGTGTCATGGCTCAATCCCATTCCGGGTGCGGCGCCGATTGAGGGACCAACATTTTTCGTGAGGGACAAGCGCCAATTTGTCCCTCACCGGTCCTGGATTTCATGCTACACCCCGGTAAACCACGAGACAACAAAAAACCCGCGCTCCCTATGAGAGAGGCGGGTTTTGAGACTTCTTGACACTTTTTACTGCTGAGTTCTGGTGCCGCTTGCCGGAATCGAACTGGCGACCTTTTCATTACGAATGAACTGCTCTACCAACTGAGCTAAAGCGGCGACGACCCGCATTCTAACAAAGAACCTTCGCACCACGCTAGTCCAAAACCAATAAATTTTGGCCGTGGTGCAAAAATAGCATTGCTATGTACGGATCAGAGGCGATCAGCCCTTGTGATAACCGGTCACCACTTCCACTTCCTCGCGCGAGCCGAGGAAGACTGGCACGCGCTGGTGCAGCTTGGTCGGCTGGATGTCGAGGATGCGTTGCTGGCCGTCGGTGGCTACGCCGCCAGCTTGCTCGACGATGAAGGCCATCGGGTTCGCTTCGTACATCAGGCGCAGCTTGCCGGGCATCGAGGTGTCGCGGGTGTCGGCCGGGTACATGAAGATGCCGCCGCGGTTCAGGATGCGGTGCACGTCGGCCACCATCGAGGCGACCCAGCGCATGTTGAAGTTCGAACCGCGCGGGCCGGTTTCGCCGGCCAGCAGTTCGTTGACGTAGCGCTGCACCGGTGCGTGCCAGTGGCGCGCGTTCGACGCGTTGATGGAGAATTCGCGGGTCTTGGCCGGGATCTGCATGTCGCGCTGGGTCAGTACCCACGAACCCATTTCGCGGTCCAGGGTGAAGCAGTTGACGCCGTTGCCGGTGGTGAGCACCAGCATGGTCTGCGGGCCGTACACGGCGTAGCCGGCGGCGACCTGGCGGCTGCCCGGTTGCAGGAAGTCCTGCTCGGTCGGCTCGGTCATGCCTTCCGGCGCTTTCAGCACCGAGAAGATGGTACCGATCGAGACGTTGACGTCGATGTTCGACGAGCCGTCCAGCGGGTCGAAGGTCAGCAGGTATTCGCCTTTCGGATAGCGGTTCGGGATCTTGTGGATGGTTTCCATTTCTTCCGACGCCATCGCGGCCAGGTGGCCGCCCCACTCGTTCGCTTCGAGCAGGATCTCGTTGGAGATGATGTCGAGTTTTTTCTGCACTTCGCCCTGCACGTTCTCGGTGCTGGCGGTGCCCAGCACTTCACCCAGCGCGCCTTTGCCCACGGCGTGGCTGATGGTTTTGCAGGCGCGGGCCACCACTTCGATCAGCAGGCGCAGTTCGGCGGGGATGGAGTTGTTCTGGCGCTGTTCTTCGACCAGGTATTGGGTGAGGCTGATGCGTTTCATGAGGGGCCTTTGGTTAAGATTAATTGGCGAGTGCTTTGGTAATCACTTCCAGCACGTCGTTCGAGAGTTTGGTTTGGACGGCAACCTGCTCCAGCGCGGCTTTCATTTTCGCTTGCAGCGCCGGGGCGTAACGACGCCAGCGGTCCATGCTGCGCGCGAAGCGGGCGGCTACCTGCGGGTTGATCGCGTCGAGCTTGATCACGTGTTCGGCCCAGAAGGCGTAGGCGCTACCGTCCGCCGCGTGGAACTGCGACGGGTTGGCGTTGGTGAAGTTGAACAGCAGGCTGCGCGCGCGGTTCGGATTCTTGAGCGTGAAGGCCGGGTGCTCCATCAGCTTGCGCACAGCGGCAACGTCGGTGGTTGGCGTGGCGGCCTGCATGGCGAACCACTTGTCGATCACCAGCGCTTCGCCCGCGAAATCGTCGTAGAAGCGTTGCAGGAAGGCGCTGGCATCGAGACCGCTGTGGATCAGCGCCACCAGTGCGGCAAAGCGGTCGGTCATGTTGCCGGCCTGTTCGCACTGGTGCTGCGCCAGCGACTGCGTGACCGCGTCCGGCGCCACCAGCAGGTACGACAGGCACAGGTTTTTCAGCGCGCGCTTGCCGGCCGACAGCGCATCCGGGCTGTACTCGCCCGGGGTCTGGTTGGCGTGGTACTGGGCCAGCAGTTCGGCGCGCAGCTCGGCGCCGATGGTGCGGCGCATGAACTGGCGCGCGGTGTGGATTGCGTGCGGATCGACCACGTCCATCTGCTCGGCGATGATGCCTTCCGATGGCAAGATCAGGGCCAGTTCGCGGAAGGCCGGATCGAGCGACTCGTCGATCAGCAGCGCGCGCTGGGCGTCGAGGAAGGTCGTATCGAGCTTGAGCGGCTTGTCGTGCTTGCTTGCCACCTGCGCGGTGAGCTTGAGCAGGCGCGCCATGGCCAGGCGCTGGCCTGCTTCCCAGCGATTTACGGGATCGCTGTCGTGGCGGAACAGGTGCAGCAGTTCGTCATCGGTGTAGTCGTATTCCAGGATCACGGGCGCGGAAAAATCGCGCAGGATCGATGGCGTGGGACGCTCGTCGATATTACGGAAGCGGAAAATCTGCTCGTGTTCCGTCAGTTCCAGCACCACGGTGGTGGCGTCCTTGTCGTGAGTGCCGCCGTCGAGCGTGAGCGGCAGGTCGCGACCGTCCTCGCCCAGCAAGCCCACGGCCACGGGGATGTGGAACGGCAGCTGGTCCGGGTGGTTGCTGCGCTGGCTCAGGATAATGTCGAAGTTGCGCTTGACGGCATCGTAGCGGGTGCGCGCAGTGACCACCGGCGTGCCGGCCTGGCTGTACCAGCGTTCGAACTGGCGCAGGTCGCGGCCGTTGGCGTCGGCCATGGCGGCGCGGAAGTCGTCGCAGGTGACAGCCTGGCCGTCGTGGCGCTCAAAATACAGGTCCATGCCCTTGCGGAAGCCGTCGCGGCCCACCAGGGTCTGGTACATGCGCACGACTTCAGCGCCCTTCTCGTACACGGTGACGGTATAAAAATTGTTGATCTCGACGAACGAGTCGGGACGCACCGGGTGCGACATCGGGCCGGCATCTTCCGGGAACTGCGCCTGGCGCAAGGTGCGCACCTGGTCGATGCGGGTGACGGCGCGGCCGCTGTCGCTGCCGATCATGTCGGCCGAGAATTCCTGGTCGCGGAACACGGTCAGGCCTTCCTTGAGCGACAGCTGGAACCAGTCGCGGCACGTCACGCGGTTGCCGGTCCAGTTGTGGAAGTACTCGTGGCCCACCACGGCTTCGATGCCGGCGTAATCGACGTCGGTGGCCACGCGCGGGTTGGCCAGCACAAACTTGGTGTTGAAGATGTTGAGGCCCTTGTTTTCCATCGCGCCCATGTTGAAGTCGCCCACGGCAACGATCATGAAGCGGTCGAGGTCCAGCTCGAGGCCGAAGCGCTCCTCGTCCCAGCGGATCGAGTTTTTCAGCGACTGCATGGCGTAATCGGTCTTGTCGAGATTGCCGTCTTCCACCCACACTTGCAGCAGCACGTCGCGGCCCGAGTTCAGGGTGTAGGTCTCTTCCTGGCACACCAGTTTGGCCGCCACCAGCGCAAACAGGTAGGACGGCTTCTTGAACGGGTCTTCCCACTTGGCATAGTGGCGGCCATCGCCCAGGTCGCCCTCTTCGATCAGGTTGCCGTTCGACAGCAGCACCGGGTACATGGCCTTGTCGGCGCGCAGCATCACGGTGTACCTGGCCATCACGTCCGGACGGTCGGGGAAATACGTAATGCGGCGGAAGCCTTCGGCTTCGCACTGGGTGAAGAAGTTGCCGTTCGACACGTACAAACCGGACAAGGTGGTGTTTTCCACCGGCGCGCACAGGGTTTCGATTTCCAGCACCACGTGCTCGGGCGCATCTTTAATCGTGAGCAGCACGCCGTCGATCTGGTACTCGCCCGCTTCCAGCAGCTTGCCGTTCAGCCGCAGTTGCACCAGTTCAATTTCCTCGCCGTGCAGGACGATATCGCTGTGCGTGCCTGCCGGGTTACGCTGCATGCTAATGCGGTTGGCAACAATGGTGCGGTTGGGGTCCAGGTCGAAGCCCAGTTCAACCGTATCGACCAGGAAGGCGGGAGGGGTGTAATCTTTGCGGTAAATCGTCAGTGGGCTGCTATCGGTGCGCATGGGATTGTGTTGGACGTTAGGCAAAAGTCTATTTTACCAATACCAGCGCCGCGCCGACGCTTGATTTTCCTCAAGGCCGGTCGAAAGTTGCTGATTTCCACGCTGCCGTAACATTCTGTAATAATGATGCGTAGTCTGTGTGTGCGACGTAAACTGTAGTACTGAACATACCGTCTTTCCCGCGTTTTCCCGTTTTTAAGAGGCCTATCATGAGATATCTCGCCATCCTGGCGACTGCCGCCGTCATGCTGTTGACCGGTTGCGCCACCACCATCCGCAGCGACGTTACCGCTTTTAACGCCTGGCCTGCAGACCTGCAGGCCAAGACCTATGCCTTCGAGGCGCCGCGCGGCGTGGACGATACGCTGGAATTCCGCAGCTACCAGGTGCTGGTGAGTAATGAATTGAGCAAGCTGGGCTTCCAGCAAGCCGATGAAGGCCAGCAACCCAACCTGCTGGTGGGCATGAAATACCTGACCATCGACCAGCCGGTGCGCGTGATCCGCGAAGATCCGTTCATGGGCGCGCCGTGGGGCAGCCCGTACTGGGGCCGTCCGGGCTACGGCCGCTATGGCTGGGGCTATTCGCGCTGGGCTTACAGCCCGTTCTACGATCCGTTCCGCTACAACGGTTTCGGCGTGGAAGAACGTATTCGCCACCAGTACCAGCGCCAGCTGCGCGTGACCATCAACACCACCAGCGGCCGCAAGCTGTATGACGTGACGGTGCAAAACACCAGCAACGTCGCTGCCACGCCGCACGTGATGCCTGCGCTGGTGCAAAGCGCGTTCACCGGTTTCCCGGGCCAGAGCGGTGTGCCGCGCCGGGTCGAAATCACCATCGATCCGAAGGTCGATACCGTGGTGGCTGGTCAGCCTGCCGTCAAAGCAAATTGAGCTTGAGTCGTTCCCGCCAATGCGGGAACGACGGACAAAAGAAAAGCGCCTGTGTCTGCACACAGGCGCTTTTTCTTTTACGTCAACCAATTACTTGGTGGCGATTTTAGCGGCTTCTTTCAGGTCGCCCACTTTTTCCTGGACCTTGCCTTCGCCTTGCTTGGCCAGGCCTTTGGCTTCCTGCTCTGGGCTGTCGATCAGATCGCCAACGCCTTCTTGAATTTTGCCGCCGATGTTTTTCAGTTTGCCTTCGATTTGGTCTTTGTTCATGATGGAACTCCTGGTCTGGGCAACAGCCGGAATGGCTTTGCATTGAGACCAGAATACGTCACGCTAGCAAACCCGTCTGTACGCTTGCGTACAAAAAACCGGACTACACGCCGGCATGCTTTTTCAGGTACTTCGGCATCCACCACCAGACCACCAAGATCATTAGCGCCACCAGGCCGGACGTGATCAGGCCCACCATGGCGCCGAACACTTCCGAGATCACCAGGTCGGTACCCAGCACCAGGGCAATGGCCAGCGTGAGTGAACCGCTGACCATCAGCTTGGTGGCCACGCGCTTGAAACGGGCCCGGTCCTTCAAAGGCCGCATCATGCGGTGCTGCACCGCTGGCGCACTCAGCAACACCAGGCTGGTGAGCGACAACACGAAGGTGGCCAGGAACAGCAGCTTCTCGCTATGGACGATGCGCGCAAAGCCACCGTTGAACGGCAGGATGATCAGGAAGGCCGTCAGCATTTGCGCACCCGGCAGCAGGATGCGCATTTCGCTCAGCATGTCGGAAAAGTCGCCATCGTCTTCGTCGTCATCCTCCTGGCGATGGCGGCCTTCGTTTTCGTCGAAAATCTGCTTGCTCATGGCAGCAGGATGGTCGAACCCGTGGTCTTGCGCCCCTCCAGGTCGCGGTGGGCCTGGGCCACGTCGGCCAGGGCATAGCGCTGGCGCACGTCCACTTTTACTTCGCCGCTGGTCACCACGCCGAACAGCGAGCGCGCCGCCGCTTCCAGCTCTTCACGGGTGGAGAGATACGCCGCCATCGACGGTCGCGTCACGTACAGCGAGCCGCGCTTGGCCAGTTCGGCCAGCGCGAACGACTCCACCGGGCCGGACGCGTTGCCGAAGCTGACCATGGTGCCCAGCGGCGCCAGGCAGTCGAGCGAGGCGATGAAGGTGTCCTTGCCGATCGAGTCGTACACGGCGCGCACGCCCTTGCCGCCGGTAATCTCGCGAACCCGTTCCGTGAAATTCTCGGTGTTGTAATTGATCACGTGGGCGGCGCCGTGTTCAAGGGCCAGCGCCGCTTTTTCGCTTGATCCCACCGTACCGATCAAAGTCACGCCCAGCACCTTGGCCCACTGGCAGGCGATCAGGCCCACGCCGCCGGCAGCGGCATGAAACACGATGGTGTCGCCGGCCTTGAGCGCGACCGTGCGGTGCAGCAGGTACTGCACCGTGAGGCCTTGCAGCATCATGGCGGCAGCGGTGTCGAAAGCCACGTTCTCGGGCAACACCAGCAGCTTGGACGCCGGCATATTGCGCGCCTGCGCGTATGCGCCGATCGGGCCGCCGGCATAGGCCACGCGGTCGCCCACCTTCACTTCGGTCACGCCCTCGCCCACCGCCTCGACCACGCCGGCGCCCTCCATGCCCAGGCCGGCCGGCAGCGGTTGCGGGTACAGGCCGGTGCGGTGATAGACGTCGATGAAATTGAGGCCGATGGCTTCGTGCCGCACTTGCGCCTCGCCGGGGGGCGGCGCCGGCAGGTCCACGTCCACCAGTTCCATCACTTCGGGGCCGCCGTGGCGGGAAATACGAATTGCCTTGGTCATCGTTTGCTCCAGTATGTAATGGTGGCAGTGTAGCGCGCGTTACGCGGTCGCAGCGCGCAGCTGCAATTGGGACAGCACCAGGTGCGCCGACGAGACGTTGGTCGCGCACGGTGTGTTATGGACGTCGCAGGCGCGCACCAGGGCGTTGATGTCCGGCTCGTGCGGCTGCGGCGTCATCGGGTCGCGCAGGAAGATCACGCAGTCGATTTCGCCCTGCACCAGCATCGAACCGATTTGCAGGTCGCCGCCGAACGGGCCCGAATGCTTGCGGTCCACGGTGAGCCCCAGCTCGTTGGCCAGGCGCCCGCCGGTGGTGCCGGTCGCTACCAGGTTGCAGGTAGCGAGGAAATCGCGGTACTGGCCGGCCAGCAGGATCATGTCGTCTTTTTTCTTGTCGTGCGCAATCAGGGCAATACGGGTTTTCATGGTCTCATCCGTTTATATGATTTACAGATGATACCAGCCCGGATTGCCCTCTTGACAGCTAGCTGACGACCACTGCCGGCACGCCCGCAGTCACGGTGGCAGTCGTCGTGCGCGCCACCAGCGTGGCCGGTGCGCTGGTGCCCACCAGCTTGTTCACCTGGCGGAACTGCGCCACCAGCCGGCCCGGCGTGAGCGTGACCAGCGTGTAACCCTGGGCATCGGTGTTCAGGTGCTTGATCCAGCCGTTGTTGCCAAGCGCCGCCAGTTGCTGCGCCAGCGCCAGCAGGCTGGTATTGAAGTCGCTGCTCGCCTGCAGGCCTGCCATTACCGCCGTGACGGTCCCTTCCAGCGCGCCTTCCGCCACGCCTTTTGCTGCCAGCGCGCCGCGCAGCTGCACCCGCAACTGTTCAAGCAACTGCGCCAGCGTGGGCGCGGCCTTGCCCATGGTGTAGTCCAGCAGGTTGAAGTTCAGGCTCACCGTGCCCACGCCTGGCACGGGAATGGCCAGCGGGTACGACACCAGCGTGCCGATGTCGCCCAGCGCGGATGCCGCGTCGCGCAGGTAGCTGAAGAAGGAATCGGAGCTGATCCCGGCCGAGACCAGATCGACCATTACCGGCGTGCCGCCGCCGGCAGCGTCGAAGTCGTCGTTGACGGTGCCGGCAAAGAAGGCGTGGATGTCGCCGGTGAGCGCCACCACGTTGCCGATGTTGTTGGACTTCAGGTGGGCGATTAACGCCTTGCGCTCGCCGTTGTAGCCGTCCCACTGGTCGCAGTTGAGCAGGAAGCGCGCGAAGAACGGCGCCAGCGCTTCCTGCTTGCCCGAGGCGGCAACGAAACTCGAGGCCGCGCCATTGGCCTGCACATCCTGCTTGATATAGCCGAACGCGATGGTCTGCGCCGCAGCGCCGGCCTGCGCGGCAGTAGCAGCGCCGCCAGCGGCGGCCGTGGTTACCGCCGCATACACCGCCACCGCCAGTCCCGCCTGGGTGGCGCTCAAACCGGCGCCCACACCCGCTGCCGCTTGCGCTTGCGCCGCACCACCGGACAGGGCCGCCGTCATGATGGCGACCGCGCCATTTTGAGCGGTCCTGGCAGCCGCGCCGGCGGCGGCGGCGGCGACGATTGCCCCGGCCAGCGCCACATTGCCGCCAGTAGCGCCTGCCGTGGTGCCCACCTGCGCGGCCACTGTGGGTACGGCGTTCAGGGCCAGCAGCGTGGCAATCGCATCAATGCCATTCATACCCATGCGCAGCAGCGACACTTCATTGCCCCACAACTTCCAGGTACTGGTGGCAGCCTTCATCTTGTCCATCCACCACTGGCGCTGGGTGTTGCCGAGGATGGAGACACCGGACAGCGGCGCCTGCCCTGCGGCGGTGGCGCCGGCGATTTTTTGCGCTTCGACGGCGGCCAGCGTCTGCTGCGGCACCAGGTAGCGCGAGCCGATGCGGCCCAGCGGCTTGCCGGTGGCGGGATTGATGCTGGACTCGGGAATGATGTGATCGGAGCGGTACAGGCGCTGATCGGTCATCACCAGCTGCATCAGTTTGCCGAACTGGAAATCGCGGTAGATGCGGATGTTCTGGAACGAGCTGTCGGCCGCGTCGAACGACACGTCGGCCGGCATGAACTCGAACCACGCCTGGTTGGCGTTGCGGCGGCGGCTGGACTGGTGCAGGTCGGTGCCGTCGGCATTGGTGCTGCCGTCGTAGGTTTGCGCATCCTGCCAGGCGTCGTCGGTGAATTCGTGGTCGTCCCATACGGCGATGAAGGCAAACCGCTCGTGCAGCGCCTGCAAACGCGGGTCGGTGCGGTACTGTTTATACAGGTAGCGGTAGTCGGCCAGGGTGTTGGCGTACTTGGCTGTGCTCGATCCCGCCTTGGCCACGCCGTCGGGCAGCGTCAGCGCGCCGTGGCGGCTCTCCACGGCGCCCAGCTGGAAATCGTCGCCCACGGTCTCGTAGATGTAGTCGCCCAGGTGGACGATGAAGTCGAGCGGCTCGGCGGCGATCGACGTCATCGCGCCCCAGTGGTTCACGCTCCAGTCCTGGCAGGTCATATAGACGAACTGCAGTTGCGCGACGTCGGCGGTGGCGGCTGGCGCAGTCTTGAAGCGGCCCACGTTGGAGCGGTTGTCGCCGGCGACGAACTGGTAGTAATAGACGGCGCCCGGCGCCAGGCCCGTCACCTTGTGGCGCACCGTGTTGTCGTACTGGCCGAGCAAAGGCAGGTGCACGTCCACCACCGGGGCGCCCGCCAGCACAGCGTTCGAGCCCAGTGCGGCGCTATTGTCGCCAGCGGTTACCAGCAGGCGGATCGCGCCGTCCTGGCCCGCAGGCGCGACGGCGACATTGTCGGTGGCAGCCGGCACGGCGCGTGTCCACAGCAGGATGCTGTCGGCGCGCGGGTCGCCCGAGGCCACGCTTTGCGGGAATTTCCAGGCGCCCGTAACCAGCGGCGCGCCGGTGTCGCCCACCACGACGGTGTTATCGCTGCCGCCGCAGCCGGCCAGGCCGGCGCCGGTCGCTACCGACGCCGTAATAAAACCGCCCCACTTCAAAAACCGCCTTCTGTCCATGTCGTTCCGCCTTTGCAACAGTATAAAAAAATAAAGGCTAACACCGGTATATGACAGCATCTCTACAGGAACCTGAGCGTTGCCTCTAGTAAACGGGAGCGGTGGCATCCCCTCTCCCGCTGGCGGTTTTGGCAAGGGGTCTTGTGCTAGAATACCGCCCTCACCGGATACCTCAAATCTACCGCCAAAGGACGACCGAACATGGCTGGACACAGCAAATGGGCCAACATCAAGCATAAAAAGGCTGCCACCGACGCAAAACGGGGCAAGATCTGGACGCGCCTGATCAAGGAAATCACCGTTGCCGCACGCATGGGCGGCGGCGACATCGCGTCCAACCCGCGCCTGCGCCTGGCCATCGACAAGGCGGCTGACGCCAATATGCCGAAAGATAACGTGCAACGCGCGATCACGCGCGGCACCGGCGGCGAGGACGGCGCCAGCTACGAGGAAGTGCGCTACGAAGGCTACGGCATCGGCGGCGCGGCCATCATCGTCGACTGCATGACCGACAACCGCGTGCGCACCGTGGCCGAAGTACGCCACGCGTTCAACAAGAACGGCGGCAATATGGGTACCGAGAACTCGGTATCGTTCATGTTCAAGCACTGCGGCCAGTTCCTGTTCGCCCCGGGCACCAGCGAAGACGCACTGATGGAAGCGGCGCTGGAAGCCGGCGCCGAAGACGTGCTGACCGACGACGAAGGCGGTATCGAAGTGCTGTGCGGCCCGCACGACTTCGCCGGCGTGAAAGATGCGCTGGAGGCGGCCGGGTTCAAGGCCGAAGTGGCCGAAATCATCATGAAGCCTGCCACCGAGACGGTCTTTACCGGCGACGACGCGCTCAAGATGCAAAAGCTGCTCGACGCCCTGGAAAACCTGGACGACGTGCAGGAAGTGTATTCCAACGCACTGATTGAAGACTGAGGACTTATGAAAATTTTGGTAGTCGGCTCCGGTGGCCGTGAGCACGCGCTGGCCTGGAAACTGGCGCAGTCCGAACGCATCCAGATGGTGTACGTCGCCCCCGGCAACGGTGGCACCGCGCACGACTCGCGCATGGTCAATGTCAACATCACCGACCTGCACGAGCTGGCGAACTTCGTCGAGAAAGAGCACATCGGCCTCACCGTCGTCGGCCCGGAAACCCCGCTGGCCGGCGGCATCGTCAACCTGTTCCGCGCCCGTGGCCTGAAGATCTTCGGACCCACCAAGGAAGCGGCGCAGCTCGAGTCGTCGAAAGACTTCGCCAAGGCGTTCATGCAGCGCCACGGCATTCCGACCGCCAAATACCAGACCTTCTCGGACGTGGCGCAGGCGCACGCCTACATCGACGCCAACGGCGCCCCGATCGTCATCAAGGCCGACGGCCTGGCTGCCGGCAAGGGCGTGGTCGTTGCCCTGTCGCTCGAAGAAGCGCACCGCGCCGTGGACGACATGCTGGCCGATAATCGCTTCGGCGACGCCGGCGCGCGCATCGTCATCGAAGAATTCCTCGCCGGCGAAGAAGCGAGCTTCATCGTCATGTGCGACGGTAAAAACGTGCTGCCGCTGGCCACCAGCCAGGACCACAAGCGCCTCAAGGATCACGACGAAGGCCCGAACACGGGCGGCATGGGCGCCTACTCGCCAGCGCCAATCGTCACCCCGGCCATGCATGCGCGCGTGATGCGCGAGATCATCAACCCGACCATCGCCGGCATGACCCGCGACGGTATCGTGTTCACCGGCTTCCTGTACGCCGGCCTGATGATCGACGCCGAAGGCAACCCGCGCACGCTGGAATTCAACTGCCGCATGGGCGATCCGGAAACCCAGCCGATCATGGCGCGCCTGAAAACCGATCTGTTGTCTGTGATGGAACACGCAGTCAACGGCACCCTCAACCAGGTCGAACTGGAATGGGACCGCCGCACCGCCGTGGGCGTGGTGCTCGCTGCTGCCGGCTACCCGGATGCGCCACTGAAAGGCGCCGTGATCAGCGCGATTCCGGCCGAAACGCCGGAGTCGGTCACCTTCCACGCCGGCACTGCAGTCGGTGGCGAGACCGGCAACCAGCTGGTGGTCACCGGTGGCCGCGTGCTCTGCTCCGTGGGCCTGGGCGACAGCGTCAAGCTGGCGCAGCGCCAGGCGTACGACGTGGTCGATCAGATCTCGTTCGACGGCATGCAGTGCCGCCGCGACATCGGCTGGCGCGGCCTGAAGCACTGATCATGTCCGCCGCACTCGCCGCCGCGCCCGACACCGCCGCCGTCAAGGCCTGGCTGCTCGACCTGCAAGAGCGCATCGTCTGCGCGCTCGAAGCGGTGGACGGCACGCCCTTCCTGCGCGACGCGTGGGAGCGGCCGGAAGGCGGTGGCGGCATTTCGCGCCTGGTCGAAGAAGGCAATGTGATCGAGCGCGGCGGCGTGAATTTTTCGCACGTGATGGGTTCCAAACTGCCGCCATCGGCCAGCGCGCTGCGCCCGCACCTCGGTGGCCAGCCATGGCAGGCGATGGGCGTGTCGCTGGTGATCCATCCGCGCAATCCGTATGCGCCGACGGTGCACATGAATGTGCGGTTTTTCAGCACCACGACCAACGAAGGCGAGCCGGTGTGGTGGTTCGGCGGCGGCATGGATCTGACGCCGTATTACGGTTTCGTGGAAGATGCGAAGCACTTCCACCAGACCTGCCACGATGCGCTGGCGCCGTTCGGCGCCGATCTGCATGGGCGCTTCAAAAAATGGTGCGACGAGTATTTTTACCTGAAACACCGGCAGGAAGCGCGCGGCGTGGGCGGCATCTTCTTTGACGACGTCAACGAAGGCGGTTTCGAGCAATGCTTCGCCATGGAGCGCAGCGTGGGCGACGCGTTTCTGGCGGCCTACCTGCCGATCCTCGGGCGCCGCAAGGACCTCGAATACGGCGAGCGCGAACGTGACTTCCAGGCGTACCGGCGCGGCCGGTACGTGGAGTTCAACCTGGTGTTCGACCGTGGTACCCTGTTCGGCCTGCAGTCCGGTGGCCGCACCGAGGCGATCCTGATGTCGATGCCGCCGGTAGTGAAGTGGCGCTATCGCTGGGAGCCGCAGGACGGCACGCCCGAGGCGGCGCTGTATTCCGACTTCCTGCCGCATCGCGACTGGCTGGCTGCGTGACCGGGCCGCACGCACAGCGGATCGCTCTGCTGGGCGGCAGCTACGATCCGGTTCACCTTGGCCATGTGGCGCTTGGCGCGCATTTCGCGCAGCTGCTGCAAGTGGATCAGTTACGCGTGATGCCTGCCGGTTTGCCGTGGCAAAAATCCACGCTTAAGGCCACGCCCGCACAGCGCGCCGAGATGGTAACGCTGGCGTTTGCAAAACAACCGTTCCCGGTGGTGGTGGACATGCAGGAAATCGAGCGGGCCGCGCGCGGCCAGCCGACCTACACCATCGACACCCTGCGCGCAGTGCGCGCGGAACTGGGGCCGCAGGCCTCGATAACCTTTCTGATGGGAGCCGACCAGTTGCAGCGGCTCGACACCTGGCACCAATGGCAAGCGCTGTTCGACCACGCCCATATCTGCGTGGCCGCGCGACCAGGTTTTAGTATCGATGGCGCAGGGCTACCAGCCGCCGTCGCCGCGGCGTTTTCCAGTCGACTGGGAACGCCCGACAACATCCGCAACACGCCGCACGGTCTGACGTATCTGGCACAAGACTTCGCGGTGGATATTTCCGCCACTCAGATACGTGCGGCATTACAACGGGGGGACCAGGCAAATTCGCTTATCCCGCCGCTAGTGCTAGACTATATTGAACAACACAATTTATACAGAAGCTAATGGACATCAAAAAATTGCAAGCCCTCGTCGTTGACGCCCTCGAAGACGTCAAGGCACAAGACATCACGGTATTCGATACGACCCACCTGACCAGCCTGTTCGACCGCATTGCTATCGCCTCCGGCACCTCCAACCGCCAGACCAAGGCGCTGGCCGCTTCGGTGCGCGATAAAGTCAAAGCCGCCGGCGGCGACGTGTACGGCATGGAAGGCGAGGACACCGGTGAATGGGTGCTGGTCGACCTGGGCGACATGATCGTCCACATCATGCAAGCACCAATTCGCGCCTACTACCGCCTGGAAGAAATCTGGGGCGACAAGCCAGTGAAACTGGGCGCCGCCAAGCGCAAGGGCACCGTGGAAGCGGAAGAAGCAGCACCGAAAAAAGTCAGCTCGCACCTGGCCGCCGGCAAAAAAGCGGTCGACGCATCGCCTGTGGTCGAGAAGAAGACCCCGGCACGCAAGCCTGCTGCTGCCAAGGCTACCGCTACCGGCGAGAAGAAAGCCGCCAAGCCAGCCGCCGTACCAGCCGGCAAGAAGATCAAGGTCGCCCAGCCAAAAGCCACCGTCGCCGCCGTGAAAGCGTTGAAAGCCACGCCGAAGCCGAAGGCCGCCAAGCCGAAAGCCGAAGAAGCGCCGGCCAAGACCGTCATCAAGCGTATCAAGAAACCGGCAGCGGAATAACGCCGTATGCAGCTGATCATCGCTGCGGTCGGCCACAAAATGCCGGCCTGGATCGAAAACGGCTACGCCGAATACGTCAAGCGCATGCCGCCCGAACTGAAGATCGTGCTCAAGGAAATCAAGCCGGTCGAACGTTCGGGCAGCAAGACTGCCGCCACCGCGATGGCGCTCGAGCGTGAGCGCATCGAAGCGGCGTTGCCGAAATCGGTGCGCATCATCGCGCTCGATGAACGTGGCAAGGACCTCACCTCGGTGGGCCTGTCGCAGCAGCTCGAAACCTGGCAACAGGACGGCCGCGACACGGCCTTCCTGATCGGCGGCGCCGACGGCCTCGACCCTGCGCTCAAGGCGCGGGCCGAGGGCCTGATCCGCATCTCCAGCATGACCCTGCCGCACGGCATGGTGCGCGTGCTGCTGGCCGAGCAGCTGTACCGCGCCTGGACCATCACGCAAAACCATCCCTACCACCGGGTCTGATCATGACAAACAGGTTAGTCGATAAAAAGATCTACCTTGCCTCGAAAAGTCCGCGCCGGCGCGAGCTGCTGCGCCAGGTCGGTATCGACTTCGAACTGCTGCTGCTGCGCGCCGACGGCCCGCGCGGCGCCGACGTCACCGAAGAAGTGCTGCCCGGCGAAGCGCCGCTAGCTTACGTCGCGCGCGTGGCGCTGGAAAAGGCCGTGTTCGCGCACGGGCTGCTCAAGCGCCGCCATCTCACGCCGCGCCCCGTGCTCACGGCCGACACCACCGTTACCATCGACGGCCACATCCTCGGCAAGCCCGCCAACGCGCTGGAAGCGACCGCCATGCTCGAACAGCTGTCGGGCCGTACCCACCAGGTACTGACCTCGATTGCGGTGTGCAGCGCCGGCTTCCAGGAGCAGGTGACGCAGGTATCGGAAGTGCGCTTCGGCGTGCTGACGCCGGAAGCCATTGCCGCCTATTGCGCCAGCTCCGAACCGTACGACAAGGCCGGCGGCTACGGCATCCAGGGCCCGGCCGCGCAGTTCATCGAACACATTGCAGGGAGCCACTCCGGCATCATGGGCCTGCCCCTGTACGAAACCGCGCAGCTGCTGCGCCAGGCGGGTTTGCCGCTGCCCTAGCGGGCGTAGTGGCGTGCGTGTATGATCGTCGTTCAAATAGCCAGCGCAGCCCGCGGAGACACATGAACGAAGACATCCTGATCAACATCACCCCGCAAGAGACCCGCGTCGCCCTGATATTGCAGGGCGCGGTGCAGGAACTGCACATCGAACGCACGCTCACGCGCGGCCTGGCGGGCAATGTCTATTCCGGCAAAGTGGTACGCGTCCTTCCCGGCATGCAGTCGGCCTTCATCGACATCGGCCTCGAACGCGCGGCGTTCCTGCACGTGGCCGACATCTGGGAAGCGCGTCCGCACGACGCCGCCAACAGCTCCACCGCCGGCGCCATCCCCACCCCGATCGAAAAAATCCTGTTCGACGGCCAGGTGCTGACGGTGCAAGTGATCAAGGACCCGATCGGCACCAAGGGCGCGCGCCTGTCCACGCAAATCTCGATTGCCGGCCGCATGCTGGTGTACCTGCCGCAGGATAACCATATCGGCATCTCGCAAAAGATCGAGAAGGAATCCGAGCGCGAAGCGCTGCGCACGCGCCTGCAAAAGCTGCTGCCTGCGGACGAGAAAGGCGGCTACATCGTGCGCACCCAGGCCGAGGATGCGTCCGACGCCGACATTGCCGCCGACGTCGAGTACCTGCGCAAGACCTGGAGCGCGATCACGCACGGTGCGCGCACCCTGCCCGCCACCACGCTGCTGCACCAGGACTTGAGCCTGGCCCAGCGCGTGCTGCGCGACTTCGTCCACGAGCACACTGCCACCATCCAGGTGGACTCGCGCGAGAACCACCTGATGCTGCAGGAATTCGGCCAGGCCTACACGCCGGGCGTGCTGCCGCGCTTGCAGCACTACACGGGCGAGCGCCCGCTGTTCGACCTGTACGGCGTGGAAGAAGAAATCCTGCGCGCGCTGGGCCGCCGCGTGGACCTCAAATCCGGCGGCTACCTGATCGTCGATCAGACCGAGGCGATGACCACCATCGACGTCAACACCGGTGGTTTTGTCGGTGGCCGCAATTTTGCCGACACGATTTTCAAGACCAACCTGGAAGCGGCGCACGCCATCGCCCGCCAGCTACGCCTGCGCAACCTGGGCGGCATCATCATCCTCGACTTCATCGACATGGACAACACCGAGCACCGCGCAGCCGTGCTGTCGGAATTGAAAAAGGCGCTGGCGCGCGACCGCACCAAGGTGTCGGTCTCGAACTTCTCGGCGCTGGGCCTGGTGGAAATGACGCGCAAGCGCACCCGCGAATCGCTGGCCCACATCCTGTGCGAACCGTGCCCGGCCTGCAGCGGCAAAGGCCAAGTCAAAACCTCGCGCACCATCTGCTACGAAATCCTGCGCGAACTGCTGCGCGAAGCGAAACAATTCAACCCGCGCGAATTCCGCATTCTGGCGTCGCAGGAAGTGGTCGATATGTTCCTGGAAGAGGAATCGCAGCATCTGGCCATGCTGGGCGACTTCATCGGCAAGAAGATTTCTTTGCAGGTGGAGACGGCTTATCACCAGGAGCAGTACGACATTATTTTGATGTGAATATTTTATAGTTTAAAATCAAAGAGTTACAATAATAAAAGATGGAGATTCTACGTTAGCTACGCATCTAGCTACACACAAAACATGATGCATTGCTAGGCTGCGTTAGATGTCCTCAGTACTGCCCGAGGACGTGTAACGCGGCAGTCGCTATCAGTCGCTCATCTCTTTGATTTATCTTGTAAATAGTCCAGCGGAACCAATGCAAGGTATTCATTACTGACAAGACTCATTGCTCGTTTTCGGTCGTCAGAAACTTTTTTTTGCGCGGCCAGTCCCTTTGTCTTTTTGGTGAACTTGTCGGGCACAAAATCGTCGGGGTGCAGAACCTCTGCGGCCTCCTTCTGAGAGACCCCCATATGCTCAACAGCATCGTACGTGCGCAGCCAGTCAAACAATTTCGCCTTTCGGATACGTGGCGACTTAACGCGTACGACGCGCGCCTCATTCCTCGGTAAGGTTGCTATAAATCGCGTACGCTCCTCCATCAACATTCTCCTCGCATCCCAAAGAAAAGCGTCAATGGCGGCTGGCCCTGAGCTCACAGTCGCGTCAAGATCAAAAACAAGTGCTACTTCTCCAGGCCGCTGGGTTTGAATAACATTCGTCTGATTTTTTTTGTGGGGGAATGCAGGCTCACAAAGTACCTCCGCAAGCCAGACAAGCTCTGACTTTCCCAGCTCGTAGATGTGCAGATGCGATACCAAGTCACGCAAACCGTATTTGGTCGCCACCTGTGCACGCTCCCGTTCTGAGCCAGATTGAAGCGCGTGCGCACTCTCGCGCTGAAAATCAGGATTTCGCCTTAAAAACTCCCACGCGTATTGTCGGTACGAGAACTTCTTGGGATCAAAACCGTAACTCTTAGCAGTTTTCCAATCTGGACTTGGCATGTCCGAACCTCCCTAGGTAATCACTGCTTGAAAGCAGCCTTTTAGAATTAAATTTTACGCAGATGGATGCATCCTTCTAGCGGAATTTTTCAGTATTTTCGTAAGACGGTGCATCCCACACATCTGCCCCGGACATTGTTTGAAATGTGAAAATTCCTTATCGCTTGGCACCCAGCTGAGCCTGATACGGAGATCAAAATGCAATTAAACCCTAAGCAAACTAAGCGTGAGCAACTGCCCGCGCGCACCTTACTGTCATCAACTATAAATGTCGGAGCGAGGGAATCCGCCGCTCCCCTCCTCGATCAGCCATACATCACTTTGATCCAGATTGCGCATAACAGCAAAGATCATAGCGTCTTACGCCTCCCGGATAGCGCTAAAAAGATGGGGCGCGCAAACTCAACATACTGGCAAGATGTCAAGAACGGCATTGCCCCGCCGGCGATCCGCTTGGGTGAACGCGCCGTGGGCTGGCTGACGTTTGAGTTGGACGCCATTCTGGCCGCACGCGCCCTTGCCAGCCGTACAAACAAACCCCTCGATATTAAGCTATTCGTTTCTATCTTGGCAGCTCCGCGCCTGTCATTAAAGGAACCCACTAGCTGCGTGGAGGGCATTGAAAATGTCTAAGCTCAATCATCCTCCTATGCACATGCCAACAGGCGCCCCGGTCAATGCGACGCCTGCTGAGATGACTGAGCTCATGGCAGAAATGTTTCATGACGTCGATAACAATGACTACTTGAACGCACATGGGTTTGAAGACATGACTGTGAGCACACTCAGCAATAATACCTACTTCGGTCAAACGAAATGCGACTACTCGGCTGCGATGGTGATCTATTCGCCGGAAAAGCAGCCTACCAATATGCTGGCCATGATGCGCAATGTACGTGGCACATATGAAGATGTATTGATCCCCGGCGCGAAACTGGCCGGCTGCTACGGCCGTATTGGTGGCCCTTCCGCGACAATACTCGTTGCCGAAACGTTCGCAGCAGGGATGGCTCTTCAACATGCCACGGGGTTCGGTGTGGCGGTAGCTCTATACGCAGAGAACATCGGAACTGTCGCATCTAGTCTCAAACGGGCCTATCCAGAAGCCTCGTTGATTATTTGTGCTGGAAAACACGAGGGGGACCAGGGCCGCAGCAACATGAGAAACGTAACCACCGCAGCGGCCCTCGTCGGGGCGCTGATCGCGGTTCCGAAAGGGGCAGCGACTTTTGATGAACTGTATCGCCTGGAAGGTGCAGCTGCCGTCGTTGAGCAAGTGGCTAGTGCAACAGGGCCGCAAGGTTTTGCCGGCGTCCATGTGAGCCAGGTTGCGAACGGAGATATACCAGACCCGCCTATGCTTTGGCCTAACGCAATCAACGGCCCGTCGATGATGAGCGCGGTGGTCGCGCAACTTGCACGGCACATCGTAATGACTGCAGAAGATTTCGATGCCTTAGCGCTTTGGATTTTGTTCACGCACACGATTGACGCTGCACGCGTATCACCTATTTTGGCCATCCGCTCGCCGATCAAACGTTGCGGGAAAACTTCCGCGATGACACTGCTCGCTGGGCTAGTGGCGAAGCCCTATCCCTTGTCAAACACCACAGCAGCCGTACTGTTTCGAGTGACCGATACCGATCGCCCAACTTTGCTTCTCGATGAATCCGACACATATCTGGGCGACAGCTCAAAGCCGATGACTGGAGTCTTGAACTCAAGCCATACGCGCCCCACTGCTTATGTATCACGCATAGAGCAAGGTAAAGTAAAACGGTATTCAACTTTCTGCGCGAAGGCCATCGCCGGCATTGGAAACATGCCTAGCACCCTTTCGGACCGTTCGATTGAGATTCGTTTGCGCCGAAAACTTCCAGATGAGTTAGTGGAAAAGTACGTCTCAGCCCCGAACGACGAAATCGTAGCGCTCCGCTCACAGATTGCACGGTGGGCAGACGACAATCTCAGCCGTATCGCCGACACGCGTCCCTTACTCGCTAATCTGGATAACGATCGGCACGAGGACAACTGGGAACCACTCCTCGCCATAGCCGAATGCTTAGGTGGTGGGTTGTAGTGGTCAAGTAATTTCGGACACAACGATAGGTTCACGTACTGCCATGTTCCGTTCATAAACGCTGGGCGGCAGATTGCCCAGTACTGAATTGATGCGCTTGCAGTTATAGAAGCCGACGAT